>Ga0214923_10000705_pt1 | contig 49700 bp, 42 predicted proteins | sample LL1510_MetaG_FD_177993 | JGI IMG/M metagenome (GOLD analysis project Ga0214923, IMG submission 177993) | Freshwater microbial communities from Lake Lanier, Atlanta, Georgia, United States - LL-1510 | ecosystem: Environmental > Aquatic > Freshwater > Lake | place: USA: Georgia | collected...
CCTATCTGGGTATATGTGTGAAAATTGCCCGTAATCCTCACGGTAGGAGAGATCGCATGCCAGCCATCGTTTTACTCGGTGCTCAATGGGGCGATGAGGGCAAGGGAAAAGCAACAGATATTCTCGGTGACAGAGTTAAATATGTAGTCCGTTATCAAGGCGGCAATAACGCAGGACACACAGTTGTAATAGGTGATCAAAAGTATGCCCTCCATCTCCTTCCTTCCGGAATTCTCACTCCAACTTGCATCCCTGTAATTGGCAATGGGGTTGTAATTGATCCTGCCGTTTTACTAGAGGAGATCAGAGGATTAAATGAACGAGGCGTTGATACTTCAAATTTAAAGATCTCAACTAATGCCCATTTAATAACTCCCTATCACCGCACCATAGATAAAGTCTCAGAGCGATTTCTAGGAAAAGCAAAGATCGGAACTACTGGTAGAGGAATTGGTCCTGCCTATGCCGACAAGATCAATCGCATCGGAATTCGCGTGCAAGATTTATTTGACACTTCTATCTTGCGCCAGAAGATTGAAGGAGCTCTAAGGGATAAGAATCAAGTATTGGTAAAAGTCTTTAACCGTAAAGGCTTAGAGATAGATGAAATATTAAAAGAGTACTTAGAGTATGCAGAGATTTTAAGACCCTATGTCACCGATACTTCACTGCTGCTTAATCAAGCGCTAGAGAAAGGAGAGAACATTCTCCTAGAGGGATCTCAAGGAACGCTGCTTGATGTTGATCACGGTACATATCCATTTGTCACCTCCTCTAATCCCACAGCTGGCGGGGCATCAACTGGCTCTGGAATTGGCCCAACAAAGATCTCTAGAGTTATTGGAATTGTTAAGGCCTACACGACAAGGGTGGGCTCTGGGCCATTTCCTACTGAGCTATTCGATGAGGATGGCGAGAAGCTACGCTCAATTGGTGGCGAAGTTGGCGTAACTACAGGAAGAGCTCGCAGATGTGGTTGGTATGACGCCCCTATCGCAAGATATGCAGTTCGTATCAATGGCCTCACTGATTTCTTCCTCACCAAGCTAGATGTCTTAACTGGTTGGGAGAAGATCCCGGTCTGTGTGGCATATGAGATTGATGGCAGAAGAGTTGGGGAGCTACCAGCTTCACAATCTGATTTCCATCATGCTAAGCCAATCTATGAATACTTGCCTGGCTGGAGTGAGGATATCTCCAAGGCAAGGAAGCTCTCAGATCTACCTATTAATGCCCAGGGCTATATTAAGTTTTTGGAAGAGATATCAGGGGCTCCAATAAGCGTCATTGGAGTAGGACCTGGAAGAGATGAGACGATTCAGATTAGGGAGTTGATCTAATTGAAGATGATTCTGGTTGTAGGTGGCGCGGGTTATATCGGAGCGCATGTGGCAGCAGAACTTTTGATACAGGGCTATAGCGTTCGAATCTATGACGATTTCTCAAATGGATTACATAAAAGAGTTGATGGAAAATTCCGTGATGTTGTTGATGGCGACATTTTAGATCGAGAGAGATTGATTGAAGCGCTGAATGGAATAGATGGGGTAATCCATCTTGCCGCGAAGAAGTCTGTGGAAGAGTCTGTTAAAAATCCATTTAAGTATTATGAAAATAATGTTGTAGGCACTCTTAATCTTCTTGCTGCTATGTCAGTAAAGTCAGTAAAGAGTCTAGTCTTTTCATCAAGTGCTGCGGTTTACTCACCAAGTGATAAAGATGCTATTGAAGAAAGTGATGCCACCGTTCCGTTATCGCCCTATGGAGCTACTAAATTGCTCTCAGAGGATCTGATTTCAACGGTCGGAAGCGCAGAGCAGATTTCCCATATTTCACTGCGTTATTTCAATGTAGTTGGCTCAGCCCTTGCTGAGTTTGGCGATAATTCAAAAGATAACCTAGTTCCTAAAGTATTCCAGGCTTTAAAGAATGGAAAGCGCCCCGAGATATATGGAACCAGCTATCCCACCCCAGATGGAAGTTGTATCCGTGATTACATCCATGTTCAAGATTTAGCTAAAGCCCATATCGCAGCTCTTAAGAAATGTGAATCCGGCTTTAGTAGCGCTATCTATAACGTCGGCTCAGGAAGAGGATACTCAGTTAAGGAGATGATGGCTCAGATATCAGAGAGTCTAGGTAGAGATATTAATCCTCAAGTATCACCTGCTCGAGCAGGTGATTCTCCTAAATTAATAGCCTCTATAGAAAAAATTAAGAGCGAATTAGGATGGAAGCCTGTTGCCACTCTAAAAGAGATGATTGATTCATCCTGGGATGCAGAGAGGTCTAACTCATGAGCACTCTTTCAGATCGCTATGCCTCTGCTGAGATGAAGAAAATATGGTCGTCTCAATCAAAGATATCAGCCGAGAGAGATTTATGGATCACGGTCATGAAAGCCCAAAGTGAACTTGGCTTTGAAATTCCCGCTTCTGCTATTGCAGATTACGAGGCAGTCAAAGATGATATTGATTTAGCGCGTATTGATAAACGCGAAATGGAGCTTCGCCATGATGTTAAAGCTCGAATTGAGGAGTTTAATGCCCTTGCAGGGCATCAATATATACATATTGCAATGACTAGTAGAGATTTAACAGAGAATATTGAGGCTTATCAAATTATCTCTGCTCTTAAATTGATTCAGTTTAAGTCAATTGCTCTATTAGCCAGGATTGGTGAAAAGATCACAGAGTATAAGGACTTACCAATTGTCGGCCGCTCGCATAATGTTCCCGCTCAAATAACTACTTTAGGTAAGCGATTTGCCACAATTGCAGAAGAGTTTCTACTGTCTTACGCCAATCTAACCCACTTAATTGAGAATTATCCTATTCGTGGTCTAAAGGGACCAATGGGAACTGCCCAAGATAGTTACGAAGCAATGGGCGAGAATTACAACCTCCTTGAGTCGAATCTAATTTCTTCCCTTGGTTTTACTTCTTCTCTTAATTCAACTGGCCAGATTTATCCACGCTCACTTGATTACCTAACCATTACCACTTTAGTGGGATTGAGTGCGGCTCCATCAAATCTTGCTACCTCAATTCGACTAATGGCGGGACATAATTTAGTGAGCGAAGGATTTAAGGAAGGACAGGTCGGCTCATCTGCTATGCCTCATAAGATGAACACGCGATCTTGTGAGAGAGTTAATGGCTTTGCTGCAATTCTTAAAGGTTATGCCACAATGATTGGGGAGATTTCTGGAGCGCAATGGAACGAGGGAGATGTTTCAGATAGCGTGGTAAGAAGAGTAGCTATTGCTGACGCTTTTTATGCAATCGATGGTTTGATAGAAACAACTTTAACTATTTTAAAAGAGTTCGGAGTATTTCCTGCAATGATTGAACAAGAAATAGAAAACCACCTACCATTTCTAATAAGTAGCAAGATTCTTCTTGCAGCAGTGAAAAATGGAATGGGGCGTGAGGATGCCCATCAAGTTATTAAAGAGATATCCTTAAAGGCTGCTAGCGACATCCGCAATGGCATCAAGCCAGACCTATTGGAAGTAATCGCCCAAGATTCTAGGATTCCTCTAAATCTTTCCGAGCTTAAAGATTTAATGCCGTCGCCTCTAGATTCTACAGGTCTTGCGAGGCAACAATGCGAAACTCTTGTAGCAAAGATTTCCAATTTAACAAACAATCATCCTAAGGCTGTTTTATACATTGAAACTAGCATTCGCTAGCCTTTATGAGCCCAGTTTAGTATTAGTTGAGAGTGAATGAATAAATTATTAATTTTTTTTATAACTCTTAATATCATGAACTATAAAAATCAGACTTATTATTCCATTCTGTTAGAGCTGAAGTTAACATTTCAATATCTTTTTCAAAATTATCCTTCGAGCCTGCAAGACTTATTCGAACTGAATTCCGTGCATTCTCCCCAAACTTAACTCCTGGGCAAGTCGATACATTTCGTTCAAGTATAAAGGCAAACGCAGCCTCTCCCCCTAGATTTCCGATATTGATCAAGGCGTAAAAAGCCGCATTTGGCTTGGTTTGCAGGAGACCTTTTGGAACTGCTTCAGCCAGATAAGACATTCTGAAACTCATTTCCTCCTTCAATTTATATGTGAATTCAATTGATTCGTCGGATCCTAAATATTCGGCTACTGCGAATTGTATAAATTGAGGAACGCAAGAAATAGATAATGACATCAAGTTTGCCATGGTGCGAGCAACCTCTTCTGTTCCGACTGCATAGCCAATACGCAACCCGGGAGAGCAATGTTCTTTCGAAAATGATCGTAAGCGGGTAGCTGGAATATTTCCTAGGGTAATATCGATACTGTCATAGACTAGGTTTACGTAGGTCTCGTCCAAAATAATTTTTATCCCTAAGTTTAAAACACCCTTTAAACTCTGAAGAACTAATGAACCGTCGAAAGCAATTCCTAGTGGATTTGATGGATTATTGACAATAATAACTTTTGGCACAATAGGAAGAGCTTTTACTAAAACCTTTAAATCTGGGAAGCCTGTAATTTGATTGGAGTTAAGGGGGTAGTAAACAATTTTTAGACCTAGAAAATCGGCAGCTAACTTGTAGCTAGGGAATCCTGGATCTGGCAAAAGTACCGTATCGCCTGGAGAGGTCTCACTTGCTAATGCCGCTGTTATTAGAAAATTTGCTGGCCCGACAACCACATTTTCCGGTGAATAATTAGGCCATTGAGTTTCAATGACCTTATCAATTAAGGATGGTTCTCCCCGAGAGGGAGAGTATCGATAAGGGGATGAGGCATGTTTCTCAACAAGGCTATGTATCGTTAAATTTTTAAAACCTGGGGTGTCTCCAATTTCCATTCTTGCAACGTAATGTCCTTCCAGCTCACGTTTTCTTGCCATCGACAAAACATCGAACATGGGTTGTGGCCTTATTCGCTCACTCCAGGAATTACTCATTAATCTCTATAGCTGTAGAGCTCATCAGGAAAACTCCCACTTCTAACTTGTCTAATGTAAGCCTCTACCGCCAATCGGGTAATCTGATACAGACCGTCCCTTCTCGTATCACGACCAAAAGCGGCCAAGTCTTCATTTTCAACTAGGGCATCGTTAAATTCCATGAGAACCTCGGGAATAAAACACTTTGCAAATTTAGGCCTAAAATTTGGATATAAACCTAATAAGTCGTGCAGAATCAATAATTGCCCATGAGTATATTTACCAGCGCCTATGCCAAAAATTATAGACGTAGCATTCTTAGTCAGAACTTTGGATACCGAAGGCGGTATGGCCTCAAGCAGCACTGCAAAAACTCCGGCCTCCTCCAACTCTTGTATAGATCTAAGTAGATTTTCTACTTCACTTGGTTCCCGCCCAACAACTCTATAACCACCGAATGCAGCCGATGATTGTGGTGTCAACCCTATATGTCCTACAACCGGTATTCCAGAGTTAGCAATGGCTTTTGCTCTATTCGCCATACTAGAGCCACCTTCGAGTTTTACAGCATCACAACCGGCTTCCTTTATAAAGCGCATAGCATTATTGACTGCATCACCGTCGGATGCTTCATAAGAACCCTTCGGCATATCTCCAACTATAAATTTATTAGGAGCACCTCTTCTAACCGAGGAAGTGAGGAGAATCATTTCGCTCATTGTTACTGGAGTGGTATCGGGGTATCCCAAGGCGACCATGCCCCCTGAATCTCCAACCAAAATCATATCTAAGTCAGTCTCATTCAAGGCCCGAGCGAATGAATACTCGTAGCATGTCAGCCAAGTTATTGGATTACCTTGACTCCTCATTTCATGCAGAGACTTAATGTTTTGCTTCAGAACAACCCCGCTTCACTCAGTTCCCCTGGAGTCTACCTCACACGAATTCGCTCAGCGTGTAACCTTTGCCCTAATGGAGAGAAGGAGTAGTTGCCGTGGCTGAAACTTCGTACACAGGAGCAGATCTAATCGCAGATTTTATAGCGGAAAGATGCTGTGGGGTAGCTTTTTTGGTTACAGGCGGAGCTTGTGCTTTTATCGTGGATGCAATTGGTCGAAATCCTAAAACAAGCTTTGTTTGCTTCCAACATGAACAGGCTGCCGCAATGGCAGCAGATGCTGTTTGGAGAACTACGGGCAAGGTGGGGGTTACTGTTGCTACAAGTGGTCCGGGGGCAACAAATCTAATAACAGGCATTGCATGCTCTTGGTTTGATTCAATTCCAAGTATTCATTTCACAGGTCAGGTAAACCAGAGTGAGAGCAGAGAAGCACTTGGCGCTAATGTTCGTCAAGCAGGTTTTCAAGAAACTGATATTGCCTCAATGGTTTCAAGTATCACAAAGTATTCTAAGAAGATTGAAAGTATTGAGGAACTTGTCGAAGCTCTTCCAAAGGTATTAGATATTGCAACCACGGGGCGGATGGGGCCTGTATTACTTGACATTCCTATGAATATTCAAAAGGAATCTATAAGTCAAGAACAAAAAACACGAGCTCTCAAGCCCTTGTTAACAAGTCCAATTTCTACAGTTGATTTAGGTTTGGATCATCTATTAAATGGTGCAGAGCGACCAGTAGTAGTAATTGGAGCAGGTGCTGCGCTAGCAGGCACTGCTCCAACCATCCAATCCTGGTGCGAGGTTCATCAGATTCCTTACGTTACTAGCTGGGGCTCCTTGACTTATGTCGATAGATCAGCCTCCTCATACTTTGGCTCACTTGGTGTTTATGGAGCGCGAGCCGCAAACTGGTTGGTCCAATCTGCGGATCAACTCATAGTTTTTGGAAGTCGTCTCGATAACAGACAGAGAACTGGTAATCCAAATGGCTTTGCTCCATTTGCCCAAATTACGGTGATTGATATAGATGATGAGGAATTGCGTAAATACCACATTCATAAAAACTATAAAACTTTCAAGTTTGATTTAAAGAGCATTGAAGAGCAACTAAAGCCGACAAAGTCACACTCGCTATGGAGATCTGAAGTTAGCAAAACGACTTCAAAGATGCCAGAGGGCTTTGATCAATCGGTCGAGGTCGAGGAATTTAACCCCTATAGGGCAGTGCGTATTGCTCAATCTAAATTTGAGGAAAACTCAATAGTTGTATCAGATTGCGGAGCAAATCTCTGTTGGGTGTACCAGAGCTACTTGCCAGATTCATCATTTCTCTTCACCGCAGGAGGAAATTCGCCAATGGGATACAGTCTTCCTGCGGCAATAGGTGCTCAACTAACAAATCCAAAAAAGAAAGTTTACTGTCTTATTGGAGATGGTGGTCTTCAAATGAATATTCAAGAACTTCAGACAGTATTCTCCTATAATTTGCCTATCACGATTTTCATACAGAATAATTTCGGATATGGAATCATTAAACAATTTCAAGATGCATATTTTGACAGTCGATATTATGCAACTGGTGAGGGATATACGATGCCCGATTTTGAATCTGTGATTAAAGCATATAAAATTCCGTACTTTTCATTTAAAACTGAAAAAGATTTTAAATCCTTCTCAATTCCATCAGGTTTTTCTGTCATTGATCTGCACTTTCCGACCAATTCTCTAATCACGCCTAAAACTGAGATGAATCGATTCATTCATGATCAATTTCCATACATTCAGGACGGTTCAATTGCTAATTTAAAATTTGACTATCCTGAACGACCAGGAGATTTGTCAGGTCCTAGTAATCCAACAGTATAAAATGCAATTATTTGGTAACTTACCAGCGGATGATCTCGAAGAACTTTGTAATAAGTCTCTGGATCTGATCAAGAAATTGGAATATGTAAATTTTGTCGTTGTTGGTGCCTCGGGATTTCTTGGTAGATGGCTATCTACATTTCTGGCTTTCATGGGGAGCAATAGTTCATTCAAAGGTTCAATTACAATTATTGTGAGGGACCTTCACTCGATGAGTGAATTAAACTCAGTCAGTGAATTAAAAACTTTTAGGATCATCGAAACAAGTCAGATAGAGGCTGAGGAATATTCACATTTTACAGATGCGCGAACAATTATAGTCTTTGCAGCTACCAGCACTAAATTAAGTGGAATTCCTCTTACCCAGCCAAATAATTCAGCAACAAACCTGGCGCAAAGAATTATAGATAGCTTACCTAAAAGAAATATTACTTTTGTGCACTTAAGTAGTGGGGGTATTTATCACCCTATGGCGAGGCAGCTACAAAAAATTCCAAGTAACTTTCGAATACAACAAAATAGTCAGGACCAGTATATTTATGAGAAGATTAAAATTGAAGAATGGTCTGAACAAGCAGAGGAATCCGGCCTTTTAACTGCTCGTAATCCACGATTATTCTCTTTTTATGGTCCAGGCTTAGATTTGGATAGACACTACGCAATCGGTGAATTTATGAGATTAGGTAAAAGCAGAAACACTATTGTGATCAAGGGAAGGCCGGATAACTTACGTTCATACTTATATCCAACAGATGCGATTTTTCAATTACTACTCCAATGTTCGGTAGAAGTTCCACAGTTCTCCCAGATAGGATCAGCTCACGCTGTCTCAATATTGGAAACAGCCCTGATTATTGGCGAGTTCTATAATGTTAAAGTTGAAGTGGATTTAGCGCATTCAAGAAATATAGATAATTATGTCCCCTCAGATGTTCATTTAGTCCAGGAACGTAATCTAATTGCTGGAATAATGCAGTGGGAGAGATGGTTAAGTAGAAGGATTAATTGAGATGTCCTCTATTACATAGAGTGGTCTTTCTTTTACTTCTTCATAAATGAGACCTACATACTGCGCGACAATGCCCAATACAAGAATTGTGATTGAAAAGAAGAATACGATCAATGCAACAATAGTTCCAAAACCTGCGAAGGGTACTCCAATAGTGAACCACAAAACCACCATAACTATGAGTGCAATAAATGAAGTTATGGAAGTAAAAACTCCAAATATAGAGACCCAAGCTAAAGGTAATGTGCTGTAGGCAAAGATACTTTGAAAGCCGTGGATAATAACTCTTACAAGCGATGTTCCCAGCCATTTAGATTGGCCAGCGAACCTGGGGGCTCTTTCAATCTCTATCTCAGTTGTCTTAAAGCCAACCCAGGATCCAAAACCACGTAGAAACCTATGACTCTCTCTCATGGATAGCACTGCTTTGTAGCAACGCCTGCTAAGTAATCTATAATCAGATACAGACTCAGGAAGCATTCCGCCAGTCATCATATTTGCCAATTTATAAAAGATTCTAGAAAGAAACCTTCGTAGCCGAGGGACCGATCCCCGCTTTGTGATTTTCACCAAAACTTGATCATAACCCCTTTCAAATTCTCTTAGCATGGTATGAATAACCTCTGGAGGGTCTTGTAGGTCTGAAGTCATCACTATCGCAATATCACCAGTTGCATGATCTAGACCACAAGTAAGGGCGGCATCGAAAGTGAAGTTTCTTGACATCTTTATTGCCACATATCTCTGATCGACCTGTTGAATATTCCTGATGATTGACCAGGTTTGGTCGCTTGAACCATTATCTATGACAATAAATCGAAAAACATAACGTTGCTCTTTTTTGGCAACATCATCCAACCTCCTAAGGAGTTCAGGCAAACACTCTTCTTCATTGAGCGCAGAAGTAATTACGTCAATAGTCATTTTCATAGTCTTGCCAACCATGAGGGTGGATTAAGTAAAGCAAACCTCTCAAGGTCCTCTTTTTCCCGTAAAGTATCCATGGGCTGCCAGAAACCATCGTGGTGATATGAGACCAGTTGTCTCTCCTCTACAAGCCTTGGCAACGCCCCCGACTCAAGGGGTTCGTCTAGATTATAAATATAACTAGCCACTTGAGGTTCTAGGACAAAGAATCCTCCATTAATCCAGCCTGCATCTACTTGATTCTTCTCCCCAAAACGAACCACTAAACCGTTTTGCGACTCTAAAACACCAAATCTAGCTGGTGGCCTAACGGCGGTTACCGTTGCCAGTTTTCCTTGATGGTCATGGAAGTCAATTAGCGCTTTAAGATTTATGTTGCCTAATCCGTCTCCATATGTGGCAAAGACTCTCTCTCCTGGAACAGATTTCATACATTCTAAAATTCGTCCACCAGTTTGAGTATTCAATCCTGTATTAAGAGCTTTAATATCCCAAGGCTCCTTTACGGTCTCTATCCAACTTTCTATTACTTCAGATTTATAACCCGTGGCTAAAATGAATTCATTAAAACCTTGCTTTGCAAAAATAGACATGATGTGCCATAGAATAGGTTTGCCAGCAATTAAAACCATTGGTTTTGGTTTGTCGGCAGTCTCCTCAGAGATACGAGTTCCTAGGCCACCTGCAAGAATTATTACCTTCATCAATTTACCTTTAATATCTTATGGAGAGTTTCAATAATGTAGTCGAGCATTTGGGTTGAAAGACCTGGCCAAACCCCCACCCAGAAGCTATCGTTCATAATTCGATCAGTATTGAAAAGATCTCCCACTACTCGTCTTGGAGTATGAATAAAGGCAGGTTGACGGAGAAGATTTCCCCCAAATAGTAGGCGAGTACCGATTTTTTTATCATTAAGCTCTTGAACTATCTGATTTCTACTTTTTGGAGATGCTGGCTTAACAGTTAAGGCAAATCCAAACCAAGATGGCTCACTATTCTCACTGGCCTTTGGCAGAAGAAGGAACTCCTCTAAGCTTTTAAGACCATCTGAGAGGTATTGCCAATTTCTCCTCCGCAGTTCAATAAATGAATCAAGTCGGTCAAGTTGAGCAAGTCCGATAGCTGCCTGGATATCCCCAGACTTCAAGTTATAGCCAAGATGTGAGTAGGTGTATTTATGGTCATAGCCTTCAGGAAGTGTTCCAAGGGTCCACTCATAGCGCTTAAGGCAGGTGTTATCGCATCCTGGCGCACACCAACAATCTCTTCCCCAATCTCGGAAGGATTCAACAATTCTCTTATGAATAACTTTCTTAATGACTACCGCACCTCCCTCGCCAGTTGTAATGTGATGAGCGGGATAGAAACTAAAAGTAGCAAGATCTCCAAATGTTCCTAAATTCTGTCCCTTGTATTTCCCGCCTAGGGCATCACAACTATCTTCAATCACCCATAGATTATGTTTCTCAGCTAGGCGTGCGACTAAATCTAAGTTGAAGGGATTGCCTAGAGTATGAGCCATCATAATTGCCCTGCTCTTAGGGCTAATCGCGGCCTCTAATTGTTCATCGATTGCTATATAGGTCTCTGGGTCAACATCTACATAAACCGGCATCATTCCATTTTGAATAATTGGAGTAACGGTTGTGGGAAAACCTGCTGCAACTGTGATTACCTCATCACCTGGCTTTAAAGCCCTATCGCCATGGGCAGGGCTAGTTAGAGAGGAGAGAGCTAGAAGATTTGCAGAAGATCCAGAATTGACCATAAAAGCATGGCGAGCTCCCACTTTCTTTGCAAAGCGTGATTCAAACTCCTCACTGCGGGGCCCTGAGGTCAACCAGAAATCTAAACTGGCCTTCGTAGCAGCCAGTAGCTCCTCTGATCCAAATACTTTTCCGGTGACTGGGATATTTGTCTCTCCAGGGATAAAAGGCTTCTCTGGGTGTAGCTCTGAGAAAGCATCGGATACAAGAGAATCAATCCTTGAATTCAAGGTATCGCTCAAGTTCATTCCTAACCACGCCTAGAAGTCTTCTTATTTATCTCTTAAGTCGGGGAAATACTACAGTTATGGAGTGGAATTTACTTTAGGAGAGGGCTTAAAAGGCCTACGCGGGCCTATTCTACTTACCGGGCATACTGGTTTTAAAGGCACTTGGATGACCTATCTCTTAGAGAGTTTAAAGCTCTCGGTAGTGGGATATTCATTGCCTGCCGAAGAAGGATCTTTATTTAATCGCGCAGAGCGAGTTGGATTGATTCCTGAGACCTTTGCAGATGTTAGGGACTATGAAGCGCTCAAAAATTTTGTAGAGACTCATAGGCCATCAGCTATTATTCATATGGCAGCTCAACCATTAGTTATTAAATCATATGAAGACCCACGTGAGACTTTTGAAGTCAACGTGATGGGAACTGTAAACCTTTTAGATATCGCATTAAAGTTTGATTTTGTAAAAGCAGTTCTTGTAGTTACCACAGATAAAGTCTATAGAAATGATAATTCTGCTCGTTCCTTTATTGAAAGTGATCCACTCGAAGGCAAAGACCCATATAGCGCAAGTAAAGTTGCCGCTGAATCAGTTGTATCAGCATGGCAACAGATCTCCAAGGTCTCTAACGGACCAAAAATTGCATCAGTAAGAGCTGGCAACGTTATCGGAGGCGGCGACTATGCAGAAAATAGGATAATTCCAGATTTGATTCGTGGAGCCCTTAATCAAAAAGCGACAAAGATCAGAAACCCAAGAAGTACTCGTCCATGGCAACATGTCCTAGACCCACTCTGGGGATATCTCTTAACCCTCTCATCTCTTCTTGAGGGAGGAGAGATTAAGAGTCTTAATTTTGCTCCTGAAGAGGTAAGTAAGACTGTCTCAGAGCTGGTAGAGATCTCTAAGAGGACATGGAGTGAAATTATGGTCGATGAAGAGGTAGTTAACATTAACCAAACGGAATTGGAGAGTAAAGAGCTACATCTAAATTCGGCCCGTGCTCGAGAAACTCTGAACTGGCGGCCTTTTTTCTCTCAAGAAGAAGCTGTAATTGCCACAATCCAATGGTGGAAGTCTCACTTAACTCTCTCCCATAGTCCCTCTGCATTGATTACTTCAGAAATTGAGAGATTCCTTAAATCCAAGGTGTGATTAATTCTGGCATCAGAGCAAAATATTCACCAAATAAGGTTTGTAGATAGTTCAAGTAATCCGTCTGGGAAGTTCTCCCTCAGCAAGGAGTTTTCCTTTATTAGATTAGTTAGAAAAAAAACCTCCTGGCTTTTCTGTCTAGAAACTGTCTGAAAGAGGAATCTTCAATTAAAGTTAGATTATGAGTAAGAAGAGAGTACAAGCATCGAAGATAGCTAGAGCCAAGGGCTCTCAACTAAGAGCCATTGTTCTTTTCTCAGCAGCAGTTTTCTTAATCAAAGTTATCTGGTTATCTTCCCAGCAGGGTCGAGGTCTCCTTGGCGCAGATGGAGAGAATTATCTAAATGCTTTGAGTGGATTATTGGAGGATGGCCTATTCTCAGAGCAAGGCTTACTCTCCTATTGGCCAGCAGGCTATCCAATATTGATGTGGCCACTAGCTGAGTTAAGTTTTACTAATCTGGCATTTCTTGTCGGCACGCTTCAATCTTTAATCTTTGCAGTCTCAGTCATATTCTTCTCCTTCGAGTTGAGTAGAAGCTCTCTCAAGAAGTTCACTTGGCCAGCAGTTCTAATTTTGTCACTCTCTCCAACCTTTACTCTAAATTCAGTAGTGATTGGATATGAAGTAACCTCTGCTGTCCTCTTTCTATTAGTAATAGCTCTTTATATGAGATTAATTAGAATTGAAAAGCGATCTATTTTTAATTGGGAGATCAGCCTTGCAGCCCTTGCTATCTCATTATCCTGCTTTATGCAGCCAAGAATTATTCTCTTAGCCCTTGGCCTCTTTATTCCCTTTGCTATCTATCATTACAGAGGCAGAGCGATCCCTATATTTCTAGCGTTCTCACTTTTTATTGTTGCCATCGCACCGGCGATATTGATATTTCGAAATACTCAAGCACAGGGCTTTGCCGCGATATCCACAAATTTAGGTGTGACAATGAATATTGGAGCTGGGCCAAAGGCAACTGGTGGATATACAAGTCAGGTGACAGGGGTTGATTGTGAGCCGATAGAGGGGGATGCTGCAGAGCAAGATAGCCATAAAGTGGGCTGCGTCCTTAAATGGTATTTAGAGAACCCAGGCGCATCACTTAAACTCTTTGTGAATAAATTCTTCTTCCATTGGTCTCCATGGTTTGGGCCCCTTGCTAACGGGACTATGGCAAGAAACCCTTGGCTCAAATTCCATCCATTTGCCGAAACTGTAAAAACTCAAGAAGGCTATGAGATGGCCTATGGAAATGTAGGAAAGGCCTTCTCTTGGATCTGGGTTCTAGGCTCTTTAGCCCTTATGGTCTATGGCTTTATCGCTCTTAGAAGACGTGGAGGACTCTCAACTCTTCTTGCTTGGGCTCTCTTTATTCCAGTCCTTCTCAATACCGCCTCATCGATGGGAACCATAGGCGATCACCGCTTCCGAATCCCAACCTTGAGCCTAAGTCTGCTCTTACAGCTCTTTGGAGCCTATGCCCTTTTTTCCCGGAAGTCTTTCCGAAGGGGTATTGATGGACCAGTCCGCCTTGCCCGTGGGCTCAATTGGAAGGGCGGGGGGCAAGGAGATAATCTGCATCCCTGACAGAATACAAGTTAAGGAGGTCTCGCTATGGGGCGTGGCCGTTCAAAGGCAAAACAGACAAAAGTAGCAAGAGATTTGAAATATAGCTCGCAAGATATTGATATCGAGAGATTATCTAAGGAGCTCCATGGCGAAGTTGATAAGACCGATGATGATGACTTCGATCCATATGCTGAAGGCAATTACATCCCACGTAAGTAAGTCTTAGATGAGACCAACTCCTTATGTTGCATCTCTTAGAGTCTATGAACCGATAGAAAGTTTCTCACCCGTTGATCAACTACGTTGGTCGAGTATCTCTATTGAGAGCTATACCGGACGTGATGAGCAGCTGCGAGCACTTAGAAGAACGATTCTCTCTGAGCCACCATCTCTTAAAGCAGATGGAGCTCACATTATTGATCATGATGGCAAGCGCTATGTCTCTCCCTGGTCAACTGCGAGAAGATGTTGGGCAGCCATTGAAGATTTTAAAAGTTCACTGCCAAGCACAGTTCTTCCTTTCTTCATGCCAGAGAGTTTAAGTGAAGCGCTAGCGCAGAGCTCTGAGGACCTAGAACTCCGCATTCCACATATTCTCTCTGAGACTTGGATAATCCCACCTCGTTGGTTTGCACTCTTTAACCCAGAAGAGCGACTACGAGGAAGAAATGATGATGGACCTTTCACAATTATGCGGACAGATATTTCTAACGCTAAGAAGCGATGCATCGCAAGCCATCAGATAGTAAAAGGCGCTTTTGGCTCAGGCCCAGTTGAGCAAGAGATCGCAGATCTTCTCAACTGGCTCAATGTCTTTCATCCTGAATCAATCCTTGAATGTGATTATGGCGGGCTCGCTCTCTATCTTGAGAAATCATTGATGGATAACGGTGATGCAGGACTTGAATCTGATACCTCTATTGAAGATGTCACGATCTCACTTCAGGGACTATCAAATGGCGATGGGGTCTTAGCGGGCCAGGGGTATGAGGCTTTGGTAAAGCGGTGGAGAAAGGTCGCAGCTCTAGAGCAGGCGATGTAGTAGCTGCTGGCTTTAAGGCTCTATCTATTAGATACTTGACTCAAATGGTGCGAATGGGACAGAAGTAGAGATGAGTATTAATCGCTCTAGTGAGCCTGAGGTTCTCTTAACCCCAGCTGAAGTGGCTAAGTTATTTAGGGTTGATCCAAAGACTGTTACTAGATGGGCTAAAGCTGGAAAGCTAACCGCCATCCGCACTCTAGGTGGTCATAGAAGATATCGAAGATCAGAGGTTGAATCGCTACTAACAAAGTCTGAGAATCGGGGATAAGAATGTCTGAAGAGAAGAAGACAGATCAAGCAAAGAGTGAAGCTTTAGATCCAAAGGCGAAGTATCTCGAGGCCCTTGAGAAGAAGAGACAAGGTAGCGGGGTTCGCAAAAATGGAGTTACAGGCGGCCCTAAAGTCTCTGGGGGAGAGGCAAGTGGTAAGACTCCAAAGATGTTCCGTAGAAAATCAGGATCGGCATAAAAAAGTCTCAAAGTGAATTACTCACCTCTTGCCTACCTTTCCCTATTTCTATTCAGCGCTCTCTTTGTTGGCCTCTTAACTCCAAGAATTAGAAAGATAGCGATAAAACGAAAGATCTTTGATACCCCAGATTCAGACCATAAGAGCCATAAGGAGCCAGTTCCCTATCTTGGCGGGGTTGCAATCATTATCGGAGTAGTAGGTATTACCTTTACTGCCACATTTGTCTCTAATCCTGATCTAATAGTTTTAGTTGCTGGAGTTCTACTCCCATCGTTATTTCTAGGTGCAATTGGCTTAATCGATGATTTAATAAATTTAAGCCCCTGGCCAAGATTTATCGCTCAGAGCCTTGTAGGCATAGCTGTAGCGATCACCTTAATTCAGACCAATACCGTTGGATCTCCTACAGGATCTAGAACTCTAGATATAGCCATTACTGTTCTCTTTATAGTAGGCCTTAGTAATTCAGTGAATTTCTTCGATAATGTCGATGGCGGAGCCTCTGGAACAGTAGCGATTTCAGCTCTATTTCTAGCACTTCTTTCCTACTCCTCTGGCCAGTATTACATCGCAGCAATATCGATAGTAGTTGCAGGATCTACACTTGGTTTTCTTAAATGGAATAGGAGCCCAGCAAGAATCTATATGGGCGATGCAGGATCTCTCTTTCTAGGCTCTCTTATAGCCTCACTTCTAGTGAGATTTGATCCAAATCCTATTGTCTATCCCACATTCTTCTTTGTTCCCTTATTTTTAATTGCAATACCAATGCTTGATACCAGCACTGTGGTAATCTCAAGGATAGCAAGGGGTGTATCTCCATTTAAGGGAGGAAGAGATCATCTCTCTCATCGCTTAATGCGTTTTGGAATATCTAAAGTTAATTCAGTCCTACTTCTCTGGGGATTTACCCTACTTTATGGAGTCTTTGCTTTAATTCTTTCAAATGCTCCATATAGCCAAGAGCCGCTAGTAGTAATCATTGGTTCTTCTATCTGGCTAATAGCTCTTATTCTTTTTTTAAGAATCCCTGCTATAGATAAAGAACTAGAGACAGAGAAGTAAATCCTGGTGGCTGGGGACGGGATCGAACCGTCGACCTCACGATTTTCAGTCGCACGCTCGTACCAACTGAGCTACCCAGCCAATATTTAATAATCAAACGAAGATAAAGCAGTCGCGACCCAGACGGGACTTGAACCCGCGACCTCCGCCGTGACAGGGCGGCGCGCTAACCAACTGCGCTACTGGGCCAATCTTTTTTAAAAAGAAGAGATATCGCTATCTACTTCTTGCGTCCCCAACGGGATTTGAACCCGTGTTACCGCCGTGAAAGGGCGATGTCCTAGGCCCCTAGACGATGGGGACTAGAGGACGAGCGAATCTTATCGTGAATTTTCAAGACCAATTCTGGCGGTAGGCTTAGCACTTACGCATTAACTAGGCGTAAAAATAGACAATAATTGGGGCCTTTAGCTCAGTCGGTAGAGCAACGGACTTTTAATCCGTGGGTCGTCGGTTCGATCCCGACAGGGCCCACGTTTCCCACTGCAATCAAAAGAGCACAGAATTAGGATGTAAAGGGTAACGCACTTCTTGAATATTCATTGTGTAGAAAGTCAGAATCCCTACTAAGTTTAAGTTTCCCTAAATTTTTGAGTTACACGAACTAGGAATTTAAAAGTAATTAAATTCTAACTAGAAAAAAGTTTGAAAAATATCTAGTTAAGGTCAATTCCTTACCAACAATACGTTAAATGTTGTAACTGAACTCTCTGACATACCAGGCCAGCTAACTTCAAAAGCAATATCCCATCCATCTGCCCGATATTTGTTTATAGTTTCCCTACTGGCATAGCAAATAAATAATCTGCTTGTTTGATTTTCGTACTTAACTTTTGGCCCCCAATTGACAAAGTTACGATTCTCTGCCAGGTATCTTCCAGATGAGCCTGCATAAATTCCATCTGCACAAGCAAAAGTGATGCCAGGACTCTCCTTTTCTAGCATCTTCATTGTCTGATCTAACGCACTCCAAGTTCTCCAACTTCCGTACATTCCCTTTAATGATTCAGCTTCAAACTCTGACCTTGGAACATTAGAAATAAGAATGAACTTTAGAATTAGCGCTGGCAACAGAGTTAGAGCAACAACATTTAAAGCGACTACATTGTCATTACCTAACTTGATACTTGGATTTCCAAATACAAGTGCAAGAATCAGAATCGGTGTAATAAAAGCAATATGATAACTGTCAGGGAATGGGTATAGTTGACTCAGAGACGCCAGACCAATAGAACTTTGAAGGACGGCATCGTTTTTAAGGGCGTTATTAGTAAACGATTTGTTTCCCGTTCGATAGACTTGAAGTAATTTATTCAAAATGCTGAAAATGAAAAGCGTCAACAAAGCAAATGAGGTAATAAATTGTGATTTTTCTGATGCTGTTATGATGAGAATTTTTGGATTTCGTAAGCTCTGAAATCCGGTCCTTTCCATATTGCTAAGTGGCACCAAGATTAGAAGTAGTGACGCAATTGAAATAGCGAGCCACCATAGTTTTTTTCTATCTTGTCGCGCTAGAAGGGAATAGAAATGGGTTAATAAAATTGCTGCCACTCCCAATAAAGGAATCCACGATAACTCAAACATTGTAGAAATCTTTAAAGCCCAATGAGCTCCTACATAGGCTTTGCTAGCCCACATAATACATTGTTCAACATAAAAATTGAGAGCACCTAAGTGAAACATAATACTCGCTATAAATATCAATGCAAAAGAAAACCCAATTGATAAAAATAATAGCCAACGATAACTACCAAAGTATATAGACTTAAGCAATATGACTAAGAATATTGCTGCGAAAATTAGAATGGTATGAATCCTTGTAAAACAACCTATTGCAAGAAGCACTCCAACAAGTGCAAGTGACCATACTTGATGTAATTCTTTGCGAGTAGAAAATGCATGCCTAATGAGCAACATGCAAGATAAAGTAATCAAGGTAGAAATTATGGAGCTCCAAGGAAGCCCCCAAGGGCCTGTTATTACCCAGAGTAATGAAATGAGGGTCGAACTAATTGGCGGTAATACTGTTTTAAGTCCAAGAAAAATTATGCATCCAATCAGAGATAGAACTAAACTAGTGAATATCTTGAGACTCAAAAGCGTTGGTTCTGTAAGATCGAACCAAAGACCTTGCAACAGTGGGGCGATAGGTCCGTACTGAGCAAAAAAATCTCGATTTGGAACGGCTCCCTCGTGAGACGCGACCGCAGCAGTAAACATAATTCCATCATGGTGCGGATCCACCTCAAAAGAATGTATGTAGGCCAAATACGAAAACTGGACAAAGAATAAAGAAATCAGATAAAGGAGAGATCTAAGCTTAGAAGTATTTGTAGAATCTACCTCAGGAGGGCAACGCATATTCCCCATCATTTACTAGACTAATAAGGAAGTCAATAACAGTTAATCTTGTTCTATTCTAATATTCTTGGAGGTCTTGGAGGAGTCAAATGCCTAATAGAATCGTTGCGCTGGGTCACAGAATGCTATCAATTCCATATTGCTATGACCTTTTTCAATATACAGTAGGTAGCGTTCGCTTTCGCGAAGCTTTTGTTCGTGAGAACATATCTAATTACGAGTTGAAGTCGTGCCTGGATTTAGGATGTGGAACTGCTTCAACGGTAAATTTGTTACCAAAAAATGTTAAGTATATAGGGTTGGATACTTCTAATGAGTATTTAAAAAAGGCTCAACAACGAACTCTAGGACGAGATTCTGTCTTGATAAATTCAGATATTTCTGACAGACAATGGACCACAGAGGTTGAACCCTCAAAAAATGTACTTACTCTTGCACTTGGTATTTTTCATCATATTAGTGATAGTCAACTTGATAGTACTTTGGAGAATTTATCTTTAGTACTTAAACCTGGAAGCAAATTAATATCCCTAGATCCAATTATTGATGCACAAACGACTAGGGCTGCCGCCTGGTTTGCACGAAACGATAGAGGTCCTTATATTCGTGAGATAGATCAGTACAGGGAGTCTTTTGGTAACTATGGTTTCAAATTGAATGTGACTATTACGAGAAACAGCTTCCGAATACCCTACGATCTTATTTTAATGAGCGCATTAAAAGAGTCATGAAAAAAGTTTTGATTTTAGGTGAGACTGGAAATCTTTCAAACGCATTAAATGAAGGGCATCAAAATGTAGAGTTAATTCCACGCCATAAGTATTTGGACTGGCTCCACAATCCAGAAAACTTTAGTATTTTTTTCAAAGCAGGTTACAACTCTTATCATTCTGTGGATATCGTAAATTGCGCTGGAATAATCGACCCTAATCAAAGTCAGTTAGAAATAGATCGGATAAATTACACTCTACCTCTCTTTTTGAGTGAACAAAGCCAGCTATACGACTTTCGTCTGATAACGTTTGGAACAATAATGGAAAACTTTGAATCTTATTGTCATAGTAATCCTTATCTAATGTCTAAGCACAGATTCTTTCGAGCTTTCTCTGATAATCAAGATTGGGTCAAGAAAAATATTCATATACAAATGCATACTCATTATGGAGGGAGAAAGATTCAACCTAGAATGTTTTTAGGACAAATCTTTTACTCAATAAAGAACCGGAGAGAATTTGAAATGTCTCCAGGAAATCAAATAAGGGAATATCATCACTTAGAAGATGATGTTAGAGTAATATATGGAATTATGGAAAGAGAATCTTCAGGTGTAAAGTCCATAAGCCATGGAGAGCCAATCAAGCTTATGGAACTTGCTTATGAGATATTTACATACTTCAATGCGGAGAACCTTCTACATATTGCAAAATTACCCTCTGTTGAAAGCGACAATAGTAGCGTTACATTCCATCGGGAAGAGCACGTGCTGGGTTATCAGTTTCGTCCGGTACTACCTAATGTATTTAATTGGTTTGAAAACTTAGGATTAAGTCGATGGTAAAAATAATTAAAAGAAGACCTAAGTCGCTTATATCTATCTGCATTCCAGTGCTGAATGAGGCAGATTCCTTGCCGCTGCTCCTAGAGAGACTCGGAGCCGTTAGATTAAAATTAAAAAATACCTATGATTTCGAGTATATCTTTACTGATAATGCCTCGACAGACGAAACATGGGCATTATTGATTAAGTTAAAAAAGCAGCACACACAGATAAGAGGATATCGATTCAGTAGAAATATAGGATTCCAAAGATCAGTTCTGTATAACTATAGCCAATCGAAAGGCGATGCAGTTATCCAGTTAGACGCTGATATGCAAGATCCTCCAGAATTGATCGAGGAATTTCTTAAATATTGGGAGAAAGGTTACAAGATTGTAACTGGAGTGAGGATTGATAGAAACGAGTCCACATTTATGAAATATTTTAGGAGGCTTGGTTATTGGATAGTTGATAAAGTTAGTGAACATCCCATAAAACAAAATGCTGGAGATTTCAGATTAATTGATCGAGAGGTAGTAGACCTGCTAAAAAATGTGAAGTCACCAAGTCCTTATTTAAGAGGAGTCATATCCAAGATGGGCCTAATTGAAAAGGATATTCTCTACAAGCGCAGCGCAAGACTAAAGGGAGACAGTAAATTTAGGATGTTTGATCTCATTAAATTAGGCCTTAATGGAGTATCTAACCATTCGAATCTCCCATGGAAAATAGCTAACTTTGTTGGTGTACTTTCTATATTACTTAGCATTTTTGGCTTATTTTATTTTGTTGCTTTGAAAATCTATCAACCAGACTTACCTCGAGGATTTGCAAGCCTCTATGTCTTGATTCTCTTTGGCATTGGAGTTAACACACTTTTATTCGGTGTTCTAGGAAGTTATGTAAAGAAAGTTTACGAGGTGTCAAACGGAGAACCAAACCTGATGATTACCTCAAAGATTGAGTAACTTTGTATATTAAAAAGTTAGGCCCCCGAGCAATGATTGCTAATTTACCTTCTTTTATTAAACTGGCAACTCGGGAAGTATCTAATTGATTCATGTTACATGACAACATGGTTTGGCCTAGCATTAATCTATCGAGTCGATTTAGTAACATTTCAGATGGTTGTTGGTTCCATGTCCATTTGTCAGACCCAAGAAAGCCTCTTTCATTGACAGTAAGTAACCCCGTTTGGCAGTTCATTAACATTTGACCGGCCACTACGTTTTCTGAGATTAACTTCAAAGCGCTGTCAATAGACGTAACTTGCTCTTGGGAATTTCCATATAGCCCTTTAAGAAGAGGAGCTTGGTAGGCATAACGTTGTTCATTAAAGTGAGTTAGAAAAACAATTATTGAAACACTCAATAAAGACAGAGTTACTAACTTGAAGACAGCCAGAGGAATTATTTGTGAAATTTGTGAATTCAAGTGCCCAATTGCTGACACAAGGGCGAGAGCAAAGATTGGCCAAACCATGTGTGAATAGTCAGGATTAAAGTTGTGAAACAAGCTTAATGACCCTATTGAAGCGAACCCAAAAATTACAGACGGCAATCGTGCCGTACTTATCCTTTTTACAATACTCAATCTGAATTTATAAAATTGTAATAATAGAATCACTGCCAAAACTGTAATTGTTACATTGACATAAGAAAAAAGAGAGTTTTTCATCAGGTAATTTATTAAGTCATCGAAGCTATAACTTCGAAAGTAAAGATTTGTATTTACTAGATCATGTAAAAGTAAGACTAAAACCAAACCCGTTACCATAGTTGCTAGAACTAGTACTTGAGGGGCTCTATATTTTACTTGAAGCACATAAGAAATTGCAATTATAAGAAAACCTACACATGTGACCCCAATAAAATTCATAATATTAAAGATAAAAAAATTAGGGCCAATAATTGGAACCCCAGGAGGATCCATAGTCCACACCTTTAAAGTTTGCTCATACCAATCCTTAGTAGAATCATTAACAAACAAATAAATACCTATCAACACGATTGAAAGAAGGCTGCCAGCGAGCCAAGATAGTCGTTTAGTGTCAGATCTAATGACGATGGCGATAGTTACAAAAAGCCAGACAAAGTAAAACTCCGCCCTGGACTGTGATGAAAGGAACATAGTTAGCCCAGCGACAAAATAAACCAAATTTGTTTTGTACTTCAAAATCACGAAACAACTAAAGAGAGTGAGAGCAATTCCAAGATGATTTGGCCAGTAGCCTCCAGACAGTGCTGAAGCGGAGAAAGGCCAACTCCAAATAGGGCTAATCCCCAGCCAAAGAATTACAAAATATTTGGCGGCCAAAGGGGTTACTAAGCTCCTCATATTTAAATACATTAGCCATGCGATTAATATCATCAACAGGGCTCCAAAAATTCTCTGAACAACCAAGTAATTGCCAAAAATTTCCAATGGCAGGGAGACCATTAAAGGTCCTAAAAAACCATATTGCTGGCTGACTTCAGCAAATACTGAGCGGCCCTCAGCGATACCAACTGCCGTTGGGAATAATGCGCCTTCATGGTAAGGATCCACGTTCCAAGTGCTAGCAATAAATTGCTGTATCCCTGCAAGAAATATTAAAAGGTGAATTAGAAAGTTCGTTTTATTTAACCTAACCCGTTGAAGCAATTGCACGGAGATAATCTACACTAATACCGTTTCGAAAGGGTGAGAGAAGGTTATTTAGTGAAGCCAGTAAGAATGTATGCACTTGATGGCGCACGGGGTTTGGCTGCATTCTCAGTACTTTTATTCCATCTTTTTGGATCTTATGGAATAATATTCTCGAATCTTTATATCGCAGTGGATTTTTTCTTTGCGCTAAGTGGCTTTGTTCTTGCACATAGTTTGAGTAAAATTGAGAATATATCGCAAGCTCTTAAATTTATCGTAAGACGATTCTTTAGAATCTTTCCTATGGTACTTGCAGTTTTAGTGTTTACAGCTTGTTACGACTTAGCAATCATTTTGAAACACTTATACTTTAATGAACCAAGTACTCCGACAATATTATTAAACCTACCAACACTATTGTTTTCCTTTACTCTTCTTCAGATATTTTTCTTACCAGCTCTTTTGGTTAATTTTCCTGTATGGAGTCTTTCTGCTGAGTGGATTGTAAATTTTGTATCAGCATTTTCAATGCTATTTATCAAATGGTTTTTTTTGAAGGGAGCAATTCTTGGATTCCTCATGATAATGACATCCTGGTATTTAGAAGATGAATTATTGAATCAGTTAGGTAGGGCGACGTGGGGTTTCACACTAGGTGTTGTATCTTTCAATTTAAGGAATCGAATCCTAAATTTGCAAATTAGGACTTTAGCCATTTCAATTAGTCTCGCTTTTATTCCAATTTACTATTCCATTAAAAGTCTTGGTAGTTTCCAATCCCTGCTTACCATCTGGCCCTTTTTAGGTACCATAGTAATTCTTGCAAGCGTTGACGTAGGTCCTGTAAAAAAAAGATTTTTCGCTTGGCTTGGTAAGTATTCATATGGATTCTATATTTGGCAGGTCCCTATGATTAGCATTCTTAGTATTGTGCTTAAAAAATTCACATGGTTCATCGAGTCAAGTACTTTGGGGCAGACCCTGATTATCTTGATTTTAGGCATCGCGAGCATCCTATTTGTAACTAAACTATCTCTAAAATTTATTGAAGGCCCCATCAGGAAGTCGGTCTCCATTAGATTGGGAAATTCTAGTAATTAAGGAATCTTGATAGCTTCTAAAAAGACAAAGTATGTGGGGAGAGTAATCAACATCCAAGACTCTGTCTTTGGTGAACAAGTGATAGCATTGAGCGGTGGCGAATCGAATGAGGATTCTAGTTACTGGCGGAGCTGGCTTTCTGGGCTCCCACTTCACAGAGTTGCTATTACTCGAAGGGCACGAGGTTCTTGTTGCTGACAATTACTTTACTGGGTCGCGTAGCAATCTAACTCATTTATTTGATCATGACTCATTTGAATTGATACGCCACGATGTGACGCTACCCTTATATGTAGAAGTTGATGCAATTGTTAATTTAGCTTGTCCAGCATCCCCCATCCACTATCAGCGAAACCCTGTACAGACTCTGAAAACATCAGTTTTGGGGGCTGTCAATATGCTTGGACTAGCAAAGCGGACCGGGGCTAGAATTTTGCAAGCTTCAACAAGCGAAGTCTATGGCGACCCAAAGATCTCTCCCCAAGTTGAGAGTTATTGGGGAAATGTTAATCCCATTGGGATTAGGTCCTGCTATGACGAGGGTAAGCGGGCAGCCGAGAGTATCTTCTTTGACTATCACCGACAGTACAAAATTGACATTAAGATAGCAAGAATTTTTAATACTTATGGCCCAAAAATGGCGCTTGATGATGGACGCGTTGTGAGTAATTTTATTATCCAGGCGCTAAAAGGTCATCCAATAAGTATCTATGGCGATGGTAGCCAGACTCGATCATTTTGCTATGTTTCAGATTTAATAGATGGTCTAAACAGATTACTTTTTTCGGCTCCAGATATCCATGGTCCTATCAATATAGGGAATCCATATGAGTTTACAATTTTGCAGCTAGCTGAATTGGTAATAGAGCTTACCAATTCCAAATCCAAGATTGTGTTTTCTCCCCTGCCAAGTGATGATCCAAAACAACGCAAACCTGACATCTCCTTGGCTAGAGAAATCCTTGGCTGGACTCCTTCTATCGAGCTTAGAGAAGGCCTTGAGAAATCAATCCCGTATTTCGCTTCAAAATTAAAATAAAAATCTCAGAATGTACTATCAAGTTTCAGGAAGACTTGGGAATCAACTGTTTCAGTGGGCATTCGCACACTTACTTGAATCTCAGTACAAGGATAGGCCAAAGTTCTTTGTTGATAAGTACCACCACAGGTTACTTCACCTAAATCCAGAAGCAGTAGAAATTCCTAATTGCATTCATCATCAAGGGGTCAGAACGCTAAATAGTGCAGGACTCTTTCTTAGAATTTTAGATCGCTATAATAAGAATCGTAAAAGTGCCAAAATATTTGATAGTTGTCGAGTTTTCAGGACTTTGGATAGCTTTACTGTACCAGTGCTTCCTAAAAAGAAACCATTACTTGTAACAGGATTTTGCATAAATAGATCAATAGTTGAAGAATTTGAAGAGATAATATTTAGTGAATTAATTGAACAACTAAAACGGGTGCCAACATTTCCGACACTTCCCGACTTTTATCAAGTAATTCATGTTCGCAGAGGAGACTTTGTAACAAGTGATACCGGATATGGATTAATTAGCGCTGAGTTTTACAGATTGAACCTAGACTCAAAACTTCCAATAGTTTTGTGCACAGACTCGATTGAGGATTGTCAATTAATAATAGATGAGTTTCACCCAACAGTGATTTTAAGTCCACATAATTCGACACCTTGGCAAGCGATTAAAACCATGGCATCAAGCTCGCATATTATTCTTTCTAATTCCACTCTTGCTTGGTGGGGAGGTTTTATTGCAAGTAAAAGTGGAGCCAGTGTAGTAATTCCTAGGCCTTTTTATATTAACGCAGAGGAACTAAATACCGTTTTTGAGTTTAGATTATTTTCACCACAACCAGCAAAATTTGAAATTTAAGAGGCTTTAAACCGAGAACCTGTCCATGATTGAAAGGGTAATTGACTAACTAAACTCTTTCTCATACGTCCCATTCTAAATGCTCGCATCTTTGACAGTGCGGAAAAAAAATCATCGATACTAAGATATTGTGGGTTATTCAGAGAAATCACCTCTTTTGCAAATTTTCGCGAAACCAAATAAAAATGTGCGCCAGGAAGTGAATCGGATTCAATAATACCTTCAGGAGCAAGCAAAGCTTCCCTAACCCTCAATCTATTACCCATCTTTAAGTTCCTCAAAAGTGGAAGCTTTGCTAGGTGAGACAGTAATCTAAATCCCTTCTGTTGAAGGTTGGTAACTCTAAATTTGATGTGTGTATCAACTCCTGGCAATAAGAAACCAAATTGAATGAAGTCATAGTTGTAGGTGCTGTCTTTTGCAAGTATAGTTTTTAATCTACCTGGTTTATCTATGTGAAAGTCATCCTCAGTTATAATTGCAAATTCTAAATTTGAATCTAAAAATCTTTTCATGGCATTCATGTGCGAGAGCCAAGCAGCCCTAACCCCAAGACTCACATAGTGCTCATCAATATCCTCTATATTTTCGGCATTGACTGCAGATAAGCGCTCAATTTCTACTCCAAATGCATCTGCCTCTGATAAGACGGATGCATATCTAGCAGTTTCCTTATCTAGATTTATGACAAACCAAGCTATTTTTCTCATTATGACTAAACCATATCAAGCATTAATGGCGATAGCGCTCTTTGAAGTACAGAAATAACTTTAGAAAGATCTGGACGTCTTGTTAATAGTGGCTCCTCAGCAATCGCTCTCCAAAGAGTAGGAGAAGCATTTACCTCAGCTACTTTTGCTATAAAATCCTCTAAAGAATTGAAATTAGCTAAATTAATCAATGACTTTTCATTGAAACAGCGTTGTGAATCGATACCCCAATAGAGCGGAATTGCCCCGGTCGCCCAAGCTTCAGGTGCTTTCTCAGTAACGTAGCCAGGAAACAAGTCATTTTCAAAAGAAAATACAAATTTATATTGTTGTGACGTTTCGTATTTAAATCTGGCAGCCTGGCTATTTTCATTTCTAGCAATTCCGCCGTAGACATCTACTTTGCCGATCTGGGAGAGAGCTGCTATTGCCTGCATGCGAAAAGGATAGGCCTTACCTATGAAAGCTACACAGAACTTATCTCGCTCTTCATAATTTGTGGCTCTTTTAGAGAGCATCTGTTCTATTGTTATAGCCTTTCCAAGGTATGGAGAGACAACAGGCATAATCAAGTCTGAACTGGTAAGCCACCAAAGTGGGAGATAAGCATTCTTTCCGCCATATGAGTGTTGATCAAAGGAGAGATAGGCATCCCAATTGCCAAAAGGAGGTCTTTCATTTTCTCCGGTGAAGAATATTGAGAAATCTGATTCTCCGCCAGGTTGTTGGCTAGTAGAATACTTCGCTATTGAGAAGTTTATGCCTTGCTTCGTATGTGAAGCCAAAAATCGATAGGCCCTAGTTGTCAGATTAGGAATTTCATTTCGTCCATAAACTGATTCAATTTCAATGTCGACTCGACCTTTATCTGAGGTTACTATTTCAACCTTTCGATTTATTGCTTTTTCAATAAGTACGGCGAATACTCGATCACCTTCTGAAACTGGATTAGGCCAGCGGCGAAATCTTAAAGTCACTGGTCTAGCCACTAAAGTTGTCCCCCAATTTCAATTAATCGTTTCTCAATAGCATGCATAAGTTGAACATCTTCTCTTTTTTCAAAAGATCCAGATTTAACTCGAATGTGAAAATTACTGATTAAATCTTCAGTTAGCTTTGGGGAGTTTAGACCCTCATAGTCTGTGATATTTAAGGATGGAAGTTCGATAAATTGAACTCCTAATTTAAAAAATAATTCACCCATAGCTTTATCTTCAATAGTTCCTGGATCAATCCTCCAACGATTTTCGATTATCATGTTAGCCGCACTACGAGATAGTAATCGATTATTTCCTCCAGCAAAATTAGCACCTTCATAAGGTTTGACTCCTGCATAAATATTCTCTTCTGGATTAAATTCAGATACTAATCTTTGTAGTGCAAAAGGCTTTATCATTGAAGATGTAGTCGTGCAAAAAATAAAATCAAAATCAGTTTCGTCAATAAAGTATCGTAGAACAGCCACGACCTTCAATGGGAAATTTAAGTAGGAATCCGGAAAGTGGGTGTGGAGAACTTCCCCTTCAATTTCTAATAATTCTGATCTACTAATCTTAGGAATATACCAACGAAAGGGGAGTAGCAAGAAGCGATCTAGCCAAGCTAAAGGCATTGCCACCCACCTATTAGTCCATCGAATTTTTTCGTGTAGGCGATCTAATTTCCATCCAATGGTAGATAGAGGTGTGCCATGAAGGTGAATAACTTTTACTCCTTCAGGTAAGGGCCAGCGCAGCCAGGTTTTTCTTTGTCCTTCATGGAGAATATTGATCCAAGGCTCATAGAGTCCGTGTCCAACAACAATTAGAATTTTAGTATTCTTCACCTTTTTCCTTTATACTCATAAAATCAGATGCAAGTTTTTCTATTTCTAGGTTTTCAATACACCACGCTATTCTATTCTATCACTGCAAAGTGATTCGATTACTCTATTACTGGAAAACGTTTCAGTTAGCTTAGACATTCCTTTATTCCTTTGAATAATAACAAAATTGATAGTGATTGAACACCTTAGTAGTGAACCAGCTATCTTTTTATAAGAATTTCTCTATTTTCCTCTTCCAAAATGGCCACCATAGAGCCTCTAAGGAGTCAGGCCTGAATTGAAATTTTAACTGCTTTGGTACCACTTGATTGACGTTTGACCTTGACCAAGAGTCTATGAAGCAAAAAGGAATCCCCAAATCTTTAAGACTTCTAGACCAATCATCTTCAACAACGATTGGGATCGCACCCCTATAAAGAGCCTCCCAAAATCGGTGGGTATCGACCCCATTTCCCCGAACTGAGGCGACATACTTAAATTCATTCATCAATTCATTAAAGCCTTGGGGGCTTATTCGATTCTTAATAAAAACGGTATGGGGGTCATCGTTATCAAACTCCTGCCGAACATGAAATCGATCGGGATGAGTCAATCCAAATGGACCGATTAGTACTTGATCTCTACGGGTCTGCCAAAGAGGCCCTGCTGTGATAAATCTAGGATTCCCATTAACACCCCATCTGAAATTTTCAATTCCTATAGGAAGGGTAGTGACCAATGGGTGGTCAGAAATAAAGGAATTTTGAAGAAATAACTGTTTTACGCTCCTAGGAATGTTTTTGGGAATTTCATGAAAATCAAGGTCATCATTTCCAGCAATTATCACTCTAGCTGTGATGTTTCTCAAGTGTTCCTCTAGGAAAACATCTAATTTACTGCTGGGACAGAAAATAACTCTTGCCTCTCGTAAATCCTTTAGAGAAAATTTGCGAGCTCTAAATCTTGGTGGATACATTGATACATCACTTTGATCTGCAAATAAATCACCACTTAAGAAAGGGGAGCTATTCTTGCGCCAACGTAAAAAACGTTTTGAATAAACTCCTAATACTTTGAGACGCGAAGGCCTGCGTTCTATCCAGATATTATCGGACTTTGACTCATAGATAGACATGTTTATCTATTCATAATCTATGAACGCATTAACTTTCTTAAGAAGAAGAGAAGAAAGCGAAGCGATATTCTAACCCTTAGTGTCATGCCTGAAACCATTCCTATATTGGAAAGGCCTATTCCTTGATTTCTGAAGAATAGATAAGCAGTTTCAATTTTTCTCTCAACACCAACCACAAAATTTGAATGATAGATGTAAGGCTTTGCTGGGATCAATCCAGGAAAGAGTGAGCGCTTTGCAAAGAGATTTAAGAGATTTCCAACCGGGAATGAACTCTGAGGTAGTTGATATATACCTTCACTCATTCCTGACTCTTTATAATATGCGGTGATAACATCATCATCTCCAATTCGAGGATTTGAAAGCAACATTTTTTGATGGAGAATCGAGCATTCTCTTACGATAGCTAAGCTCTGGGAACTATTTCTAAATGCTACAAAACCCATACAAAGCTGAGGCAAGGATGGTTCGGCTGTAAAATTTTGTATCAAGAGATTAAGTCTAGGATTAGCATCAAAAGATTTTTCTACTAACTGACTTGCATCTCTTATCCAAAATACATCTAAGTCAGAGTAAATTAGATTCTGTTCAGGATTACTTAAGAGTAATCTCTCGAGGAGCTTCCACTTAAGCTGCACTAGTGAGAAAAATGAGTCTTCATCAAAACTCTGATACCTACCATCTTTATTCGCAATACCTAGCTCAAGGGCTTCTGCTGATAAATCTAAGTAACTAATTCTGGAGTCTTTAGGAAGTTCTGAGATGTCAGCCTCGGATGTATAACCAATGACAAGATTTGAGTTTGATTGTTTTAATATCGAGCTTATAGACATCAGTGGCATTTTTGGGATTCGATTAATCAACAGAAGTGCAACCACTGGACTGCTAGTTTGAGTCAATTGTGAGCCAGTATTTCCCATAAGTTACAGAATACAGGCAATTTAATCGAGAATGAATAGAATGAGGCGCTATGGAGCACACTCCTTTGTTGAGCGTTATTACCCCAATAAGTAATATGGCTGGCAAGTTAGCTAGGTTAGAACTCTGGGTATCAACAATACTTAAATCTGGTTCAGAGGTTATTTTGATCCACGATATAACAGATGAAATGACAGGGTTAGAACTTGAGAGACTTTTTCAGAAACACAAAGATGGGAATATTCAATTACTTCAGGGTCGTTTTGGAGGGCCGGGAAGTGCGAGAAATTCCGGAATTGAAATGGCAAAAGGTAGATGGATTTCCTTCTGGGATAGCGATGATGAACCAAATGTAAGTAATTTTTTAAAAATGGTGGAGAAGGCCAACTCCACTACCTGTGAAATTATCGTTGGAGGTTTTATTACGAGAAATGAGAGAACAAATCAAGAGCGTAAAGAAGAATTGTTCTCAAATAATCTAGCTGAGAATTTAGATCGCGTCTCCTTTAATCCTGGAATCTGGCGAATGGCTTTTAGACGTTCATTTCTTGGGGGAAATAGGTTTCCATCTAGTCGAATGGGGGAAGATCAGCTCTTATTGGCAAACCTTAACTTCTATAATTCAAAGATTGATTTCTTTAACGACTCTGTTTACTGTTACCTTACGGGAAACCCAAATCAATTGACAGCTAATAGCTCTGCTATAAGTGATTTAAAGAAAGTGGCTAAAACTTTCTTGCAAAAGGTATCTTTAACGCCAAAATCAGAATCTAAATATCTAGCTATTATGTTTATAAGGCAATGTTTGACTCTTCTTAAACGTGGCAGATTTGACGCTCGCCTCCTTTCAATCTGGCTATTACTTAGATACCTCTTCCTGGCTCTGATTAGAAGAGTTAAAGTAGTTTCACCGCTACTTACTATCTTTAAGTCAGTCCAAAAGATTAGATTGGGAGTTAAATGAGGCATCTGATTGCCTCTTTAACTGGAGGCTTAGGAAATCAATTATTCCAGCTAGCTAATGTAATGGCTCTTTCAAGTGAGGGAAAAGTTGAGCTAGAGGCCAGCGTTGGAAAGCCCCGTAAAAGCTCTTATGGAGCCCCTGAAATCAGCTCTTTTAATTTGCCTGATGGCATAGAAGTTCTGCCTGAAAGAAAAACTAGTTGGCTCTTAAAAAAAGCTTGTGGTTATACCTTAAGGGTCAATATATCTCCCAGAGGCTTTGAAGCTTCGCAGTTATTTAACTCAATCATTCACTTCTTAACGAGCTTGCTAATCTCAATGCACTTAAGAAGGCTGACCTATGTCAAAGCATGTAGAGGCCTCGGCTACTCTGTATTTAAGCAGAGTAGTGGAAATAGATTCATAATCGGGTATGCCCAGAGTTATAGGAACGCTAGCAAGACAACGGTTAGGGATAAACTCCAGGAGATCAAACCTAGGATTGGCTCTAGTGAAATTGAGAGTTTTAGAGAACTTGCTCGAAGAGAAAATCCACTCGCCGTGCACATCAGATTGACTGATTATGAGCAAGAAGAGACTTTTGGAATTCCAGATCTCAAATATTATGCAGATTCTTTTAAGATACTTCAAGAGATGAGAAAAATTGGCCGAATCTGGATTTTTACAGATGATCAAGAGAAGGCAAGAGAGCAGCTTCCAATAGAAATCACAAGTGGTGCTAGATGGATCCCTGAGGTTGCAGGTTCTGCAGCCTGCACCTTAGAGGTAATGAGATTGGCTGAAAACTACATTATCGGAAATTCAACTTTTAGCTGGTGGGCAGCTTTTTTAAGTTATTCTAAAAATCCCATCATCATCGCCCCGCAACCCTGGTTCCGAGGGATGCAGGAGCCTTTAGATTTGATTCCAAATCACTGGGTTAGAGTGCCAGCATGGCGATAAATCTGAAGAGTGCCTTAGGCTTATATTTATGAGCCCTTTGGAGAAAGTAAGAGTCAAATGGCGAAGAACCATTATGGGGCGCTCAATGAAAGTCCTCTCGCGCCAAGATCAACGCAAAATTTTATTAGTGGTAATAATCCAGATCTTCATGGGATTACTAGATCTAGCGGGAGTTGCTTTAGTTGGGGTTCTGGGAGCGCTGGCGGTAGCTGGAGTGGCAGCTCAAGCGACAGGAAATCGGGTAAATCAAGCGTTAGAGTTCTTAAATTTGGCCGACCAGAGCTTTCAGACTCAATCAGCAATTATTGGATTGTTAGCTGCGGGGCTATTGATCTCAAGGACTATATTTTCAATTATTTTTACCAGAAGAGTTTTATATTTTCTAAGTCGAAGATCATCTCGTATCTCTTCGTCTTTGATTTCTAAACTCTTAAATCAATCCTTACTTGAGGTGCAGCAAAGAACTACTCAGGAGACGCTCTATGCCGTAACCAGAGGCGTAGATAGCATCACACTGGGAGTCATAGGAATCTCGATCACGCTAATCTCTGACCTCTCTCTACTGCTTATTCTCTTTGCTGGTTTATTTCTCGTCGATGCAACAATAGCGCTTAGCGCTCTCGTAGTTTTTACCCTAATTGGATTAATCCTCTATAGATTTATGCACAAGTATGCTAAAAGGCTAGGAGTCTCTGAAGCAGAGCTAACTATTGAAGTCAATAGACGGGTAGTAGAAGTCCTGGTCTCATTTAGAGAGTCTGTGGTTCGAAATAGAAGATTTCTATATTCAAAAGAAATTGAAAAGGCAAAGTTTAAATTATCTGACACCCTGGCTGATATTTCATTTTTGCCAAGCATCTCCAAGTATGTGATTGAAACTACGGTCGTGGTAGGAACCTTGGCAGTTAGCGCAGCGCAATTTCTAGCTCATGATGCAACTCGCGCAGTAGCTACCTTATCGGTATTTATGGCTGCAGTTACTCGAATCGCACCAGCTGTTATGCGAATACAACAAGGTTCGATTGGAATTAGACAGAGCTTAGGTTCTGCGCAGCCAACTCTTGATTTAATAGAGTCATTAGATCTCAAGAGAGAGTTAGAAGATTCGGCTAGTAAATTGGATATTGAGCATAGAGGATTTACTCCCACTATCGAGATAAAGAATCTGACTTTCTCTTACCCCACAAGTTTAAGCCCGGTATTAAATGCAATTAATTTAGATGTGGAAAAGGGTGAGTTTGTTGCAATAGTTGGAAGTTCGGGAGCTGGAAAGACCACCTTGGTCGATGTGCTTCTTGGGGTTCTAAATCCGAATTCTGGCTCTATTTCTATCTCAAATGTGAGCCCGCTAGATGCCTTCAAGGGGTGGCCGGGGGCGGTCTCCTATGTCCCGCAAGATGTCATGATCTTTGATGGAAGTATAAGAAGTAACGTTGCTATGGGATTTACTGACTTAAGTCAGAGCGATGACTTAATCTGGCAAGCATTAGATGTGGCTCAATTGAGTGAATTTGTAAAGCAACTACCAGATGGACTTGATAATCAAGTTGGGGAGCGTGGCACAAAGTTAAGTGGTGGGCAGAGACAGAGATTGGGTATTGCCCGAGCTATGTACACCAAGCCAAAGTTATTGGTACTAGATGAGGCCACCAGCTCACTTGATGGCCAGACTGAGTCGGATATTTCAGATTCAATCCAGCTCCTCAAAGGAAATGTAACAGTCTTAATGATTGCCCATCGCCTATCTACAGTACGAAGTGCGAGCAGGGTTATATATATGGAAGGTGGAAATATAAAGGCATCAGGAAATTTCGAAGAGGTACGCAGGCAAGTTCCTGAATTTGACCGTCAATCAAATCTTATGGGGTTATATTGAAATCAAGAATTATCTCTCTGCTATCCACTATCACTCCAGCAATAATCAAAGACTTAACTGGATCTCTGCGAATGTTTTTAAGGTTTCGAGTCCGCCTAATTGCAAATTTCTTCCCAAAATACTTTGGACTTTATGATTTAGATAGGAAATTAGAGAAATATCTCGACTATGAGAAAGGTTATTTTGTTGAGCTAGGGGCAAATAATGGTATCAGCCAAAGCAATACGAAATACTTTGAACTCTTCAAAAGGTGGAGTGGAGTCCTTATTGAGGCAGAATCCAATAATTTCCATCTCTGCAAGAGATATAGGGCAAGAAGGACCAAGGTATATAACGCCGCCTGTGTATCTTTTCCCTACCCCAAAGATAAAGTTGAAATGATCTTCTCTAACTTGATGAGTATCGCTCTTGATGGAGAGTCAGATATCTCAAATCGAGAGGGCCATGCTCAAGATGGCGTCCAATTTCTTGATAAGGGAGAAGTGCTTCATAAATTTTTTGCACCTGCAAGGACTCTAAACTCCATACTCTTAGAATCTGGTAGCCCAAGCAGGATCGATTTACTCTCTCTAGATGTAGAAGGGGCAGAGCTAGAGGTCCTAAAAGGCATCGACCATCAACTCTTCCGCTTTAAATACATGCTGATAGAGGTTCGGGATTTACAGGGCATGGAAGCTTTTCTCAAGGAGCGAGGATATTTCTTAGTAGACCAGCTTTCAGGCCATGATTACTTGTTTGCAGATTCTAGGTAGAGCTATGGGAAAATCTTGGACCTACTCTTACCCCTCGGCCTATTTGTCCGTTTTGTCCATTGTCCACGACAAATCACCGCCTCATTCGTAGTAGGGGGTAGAGGCGGCGACGGTCGACTCTGTATTACAAACCGGTATATAAATTAAGGGGCTCTTAAAAAAGTGGCAATTCGCAAGAAATCTGCCTCCGCAGGTCTGAAGGTCTGGACCGTCGCGGAGCTTGGTGCTTTCTACACAGAGCACCGCAGCGAACTCATTTCCCACGCCTCAAGGATCCTTAAAGATAGCGCTAGAGCTGAAGAAGTAATCCAAGATGCCCTGATCAAGGTCATGCTCGCCGCCCCTGAGCTGGAATCAACTGATCACGCACTTGGCTATATGCATAGAACAATAGAGAACCTCTGCATCGACATCTTCCGTATGGAGGGTCGTCGTCCAAACCTAGTTCTCCTTGATGATAACTCAGCAGAGCTAGAGTCAACCTGGGTCGATAATAAGGATCATGTTGATGTAATCGCAGCTGCAGATGATGCAGCCATTGTTAGACAAGCTCTAGCAATGCTCTCACCTGCAGAGCGAGCAGCTCTTGTGATGTGGGAGATGGAGGGAAGATCAACTGCAGAGATCGCTGCAGAGCTTGGTATTAAAGAATCTGCTGTTAGACATACCGTCTCTAGAGCAAGAGCATCACTACGTAAGGTCATGAGTGAGTTAATCGTTGATAAAGAGCGCGGCTTAACTGCTCTAGATATGCTCTCAACAACTTATAAAAAAGCATCAGAGATTGCTAAGAAATCAAGCAAAGCAGCTCTTTCACTTATTTTAGTTTTCTTCGCCTTCCTTGGCTTTAATGCGATGCCAACAGATAGCGGCGTTCCAAATATTGTTGCTGAAGAGGTTGTTTCATCAAAGCAGGCATCAGAGAGCGTTGAAGTTGTAGCACCTCCTACTGAAGTAAGCCCTGTCGCTCCTGCCCCTGCTGCTTCTAAAGAGAGCAAGGTTGAGGTAAACGCCAAAGCTACCAACTTCTCATTTACTGGCCTTGATAAAGATGGAGTTCCAACAGGCTTTACCGTTACTGATTCAACTGGGGCACTTGGAAGCCTCTATATAACTAACCGCCAGCCAATCCTTTCTGAAAGTGAGCTAGTTCTAACCCAGGTGGCTAAGACTGATGTTGGCGCTGCCAATATCTTTATCTCCCAGAAGCTCACCTCAGACTCTTCGGGCTTCAGTTATTCCCCAGTGGTCTCCTATGGCAAGGCTGGAGGCTGGACCCCCCTAGTTACCACCCTGACCTATCTCAACTCTGAGCGCCTTCTAAGCGGTAATTACCTGGTAACGGCGATCATCAAGGTAGAATCTGAGGTTGAAACCACCGTAACGGTACCAGCTAGCGCTTCTGGTCGGGATCTCATTCAAGCTCCAAGGCAGGTAATTACCCGATTGGTGCTGAACCCAGGAAAGACTCAGATTTTATCTCAAGCGGTTTATGTAGTTGAAAAGGGAGTTAAGTAATGAACTCCTTATTTAGATTTCCTCATCGCGTCCGGATACACGGTGGGGAATGTGGTGCAGTAGCACGTGCATTGCATCACAAGGCAAAGATTAATTCTTTGCCAGCCGTAAGTGAGAACGTCTTACTTACGACTAATGAAAGGAAATCAATGTCTACAAAGACAAACTTCAAGCGCCTAGCGCTTGTTGTAGTCTCTGCGTTGGGCTTCGGAATGCTTTCCGTTGCTCCATCGTCAGGGTCTGTAACTGGTACGACTATCTCAACGCCTACCGCTGGTTCAGCTACCTTCCGTAGCGGAACGTCAGGCGTAGTCGACGCCGACTCGACAACTGCTGCTACCTTTACGGTTTCTGCTTTGATCACAAATGCAAATGACACCGTTTCGGTAGTTATTTACGAAAACACGAAGCCATCTTCATCAGCTTTGAATCCTGGCGCTGTGACAATCGCTCCGCGCGAGACTACAACTGCCAACACATTTGTAGGGCGTGGAGCCTCAACCGGGGTCCTTGCAGTAACAGCCGGTTTCCAGAAATACAATGGAAATGATGGTCTTGCTGCATTTACAGGTATCACTGAGTCACAGACTGCTGGAGGTATAGGTGTTGCGAACGGAACTGGAGCTACAGCCCGTAACGTTACGTTCAACAACGGCTATGTGATTCTTGGTGGTGGATACAGCGCCAACGGCGCATCAACCATTGGTAGTTCTTTCGGAAATGTTGGAGCGACCTTTGGCATTCAACTCGAGAGCAATATCGCGTACACATTAGGTACCTATACGTACAAGATTTTGGTAACTACATATAGCTCCAACTCATCAGGCGCAGGGGCTACTTATACGATGACAACTACTGAGGCAATTGCAAGCATCGTCGTTGGAGCTACTTCAGCTACCACGCTAGCGAACGATAAGACCCCAGCGGCTGCTAATGCCACTTTGTTTATTGGAACCTCGTCCGGTCCGACTTCAGATGCAGTCGTTACTGCGGAAGCTACGGCCTCAACGACGCCAAAGGCATACCTGCAGGCCAAGTTCAATAACACTAATGGAACAGCAGGGGTTGCAGAAGACTCCTTAACCGCGACTATCTCTGGACCTGGTCTCATCTGCTCCGGGGACGTTTGTGGTAAGGAACTTCGTTCAATAGCTCTTACTGCTGGTGTCGGGAATCTAACCGTTCGCTCTGATGGAACTGCGGGAACTGCGACGATTAACGTCAAGTCAACAGTAGTTACCTTCGGCGCAAAGACTGTTACTTTCTATGCGAAATCTGCTTCGACAATGAAAGCAACAGTTCGTCATCCAGTTCTACAAGTGGGATCAAACTCAGGTGCAATTGGAGTTACCGCAACTGATGCAAACGGAATTGCGTGGACAGGAACTGCATACATCTACGCAACTTCAGCCGCCAGCGCTCTTATTGCTGGTTCTGAAACCCCATCTTCTTGCACATGGACTGCCACCGATGGTATCCGTTGCTCCATAACAGGCAAGTTGGTTGGAACCGCTACATTCAAGGTCATTGATGCAGCAACTGTTGCAACCGCAACAGCTTCATCGGATGAATTCACTGTAACGGTATCTGCTGGTACTCCAGGATCAGTAAAACTTGCATTCGATAAGGCAACTTATGCCCCATTCGAGAAAGCAAAAATTACTGTAACTGTTCTTGATACAGATGGAAAAGGACTCCCAGCTCAGACCATTTCGAGTGTCTTTGCTACAGGTGGAATCACTTCATCGGTTGGTTTCTCGCAGTCAAGTGACACTCTTACTGCAACGAGCGTAGTACTTCAAGCAGCAAGCTCCTCGTCATCTGGCGCGGTTGCAGGCTCTCAGGTCTACTTCGTTTACATGCCAGCATCCTCTGGAGATGTAACCATCTCTGCAACTGGATCAACTGGACTTCCAGCTTCTGCTCGCGTCGCTGTGTCTGCAAAGGCAACCGTTGTATCAGCTGCTGAAACAGCTGCTAACACGGCCGCTACTACAGCTGCAAGTGCTGTTGCTGCTGCTGAAGCAGCTACTGATGCCGCCGCTGAAGCCATCGATGCTGCTAACGCTGCTACCGATGCTGCTAATCTTGCTGCTGAAGCAGCGGATGCAGCTACTGTTGCTGCTGAAGAAGCACGCGATGCTGCTGATGCTGCAACAGCTGCTGTTGAAGAGCTTGCTACTCAGGTTGCCACATTGATGGCAGCTTTGAAGGCTCAGATCACAACCTTGGCTAACACTGTTGCCAAGATTGCAAAGAAGGTAAAAGCATAATTTGGATTAATTCCAAATAGTTAGTAAGAGTTGGGCCCGAGTCCTCATTGGATTCGGGCCCAACTCACTTCTCTAGAAAATTGCTTTATAAACAAGTCATTTTGAAGCTCTCGGTACTATAGCCATATGGCAAAGCCACAGCTATCTCCAATATTCAAGATTGCCACAATGTCTATACCAGCGACCATCCTGGTAATCTTTCCCAATTTCACAGATCCAATAAATCTTCCTAAGCTATTAGCATTACTCCTCCTTGCTTTTCTATCATTGCTGCTGCTAATTGCGCTACGTAGTTATACCCAATTGAGACAGGATGGCTCTTTTGAGGCCAAGGCAGTAATTTCTCTCTATTCTGTACTGGCACTTGGGATGGTGGTCAGTGGATTTTCCAGTAATGGAAACTACATCAGAACTATATTCGGCACGAGCGGCAGAAATAATGGGCTAGTCTATTTTCTCTCAGTTATTGCACTGGCAATAATTCTACTTCGTTTAGTGATTGGTAAGTTAGAGATTGAATATATTTACAAGATCTTATCTATTACTTCTATAATCTTTACAATATATTGCGCTCTGCAGTACTTTTACCTTGATCCGATAAAATGGAGCAATCCTTATAACCGAGTGATTGGGACATTAGGAAATCCAAACTTTTCTTCTTCTGCATTAGCAACTTTTGCAGTTTTTTGGCTCTATTTATCTACCCAAAGGTATAGCCAGGTCAAGGGCAGAAAATTTATTACTCTCCTACTGGCTAGCTCTATGGCCCTTCTGTCGTGGTCTACTCAATCACTCCAGGGGTTAGTAGTTTTAGCCCTAGGTACCGTCTTAGTACTTTATATCTGGCTGCGAGAGAAGAGCGCATCAAAGGTTATTCCTTATCTATTCTTCATAGGCGGAGGCCTATCCCTATCTTTTGCATTTATCTCCTTTGCAGGATTAGGACCTCTCGGTTCAACTTTAGAGCAATACACGCTGAAACTTCGTGGGTTCTATGCTTTTTATGGGATCAGAGGAATGCTGGAATCCCCCTGGAATGGCGTTGGCGTAGACAATTATATAAGTGCCTTCAGGGCTTTTAGGACACCGGAGTTTGTAGCAAAGTATGGAGTTGCTCTTACTACCAACAATGCACACTCTACTCCAGCGCAAGTTGGGGCAGCTTTTGGTGTCATAGTATTCTTACTGTATTGCGGACTTCATCTCTGGATTCTTTATAAGGCGCTCAAGATAATTAATTCTCGAGATCCTTCACTAAATTTTTTAAAAGGCATCTCGATTTTGTGGATTTTGGTATTTGGGCAATCACTTCTATCAATAGAAATAATTGGCCTGGGTGTTTTGAACTGGATCTTGGGAGCAATACTATTAAGTTCACTTTTGTACGCTAAATCTGCAACGATATCCCAACTGGGCTCAGATAAGAAAGGAAATATTCAGAAGCATCTTCCTGCCTGGGTCGGCTCACTGACCATATTGGGTTTTGCCATCGGCTCTATTCCAATTGTCTTGATTTCGCTTGAAGATAAGGCTTATAGAAATGTCATAACGATGAGAGTTGATGGTCAAGGAAGTAAAGATTGGGTTCGCGAGAATTATAGCAAGTTGACAGATTTTACTCTATTGGATTCTGATAAAGCTTTAAACCTGGTAAACAATGTTTATGTATCTGGGATGACTTCGGAGTTAGGGATTATGCTAAAGAATTTGCAGAGCCGAGATCCAGGTGATGTTTATTCAAATGACTTACTAGCCTCTTTTTATCTTAATACCAATCAACTTGAAAAGGAATTGGAGATTAGGGAAAAGCTCCGCAAATTAGATCCAATGAATTATCAATTAGAATTAGTACTGGCACGCGCCTACGCCAGGCAAGGCGATATCGCGAATCTTGAAAATAGTGTAAAACGGATTAGAGTTCTTGCTCCTGATAGTCAGGAGTTCAAGGATGCCCAAGAACTTTTAACTCAAACTAGGGCAACGCCGTAGGGGCTTAATTGATTTTGTAAGGTCTATACTTCTCAAAATGCGAGTAGCGGTAATTGGTCAAGGATACGTTGGATTAACAATATCCATGGGGGCTTTATCTGCTGGCCATCAGGTGGTAGGGGTTGATCTTTCAGAATCTGTTATTCAAGGGCTAAAGACTGGGAATTCTCATATTGAAGGGATTTTTGATCAAGAGATTTCCAAGGCAATATCTTCAGGTAAATTTCATCCGTCTAGCACATATGACTTAGTTGAGCCTTGCGATGTTGTAGTAATTGCAGTACCTACCCCATTAAATGATTTAGGAGCACCAGACCTCTCACTTCTTCAATCAGCATCAGAGTCACTTGGAAAAGTTCTTAAAAGACCAACTCTGATTATTAATGAATCAACTTCACATCCTGGGACTTTAAGAGAAATAATTAAGCCTTTGATTGAAAAGAACTCTAACCTTGAACATCATTATGCTGTCTCACCTGAACGGGTAGATCCGGGAAATAAAAAATATAGCACTAAGAACACCCCTCGTATCGTTGGGGGATTAAGTGATAAAGCTCGCGATCTAGCAATAGCTTTTTATCGCACCTTCTGTGATGAAGTAATCCCAGTCTCCTCAGCTGAAGTAGCTGAAGTTGCTAAGTTATTTGAAAATACCTTTAGATTTGTCAATATCGGCTTGGTAAATGAGTTCTGCCAAATTATGGCAGCTATGAATATCCCGGCAGATGAGGTCTTAAAGGCCGCTGCTAGCAAGCCATATGGCTTTATGCCATTTCATCCGAATCTAGGAATCGGTGGCCATTGCATCCCAGTAGATCCTCTATATCTGCAGGCCAGAGCTAAAGAGTTTGGTCTATCAAGTAAGTACATTGCAATATCTGAGGAGATAAATGAGGAGATGCCAAAGTATGTGGCAGAGAGCCTAATTGCTCAAACCGGCGCTATTAAAGATAAGAGAGTCTTAGTAGTCGGGGTCTCCTACAAGGCAGATATTGCAGATACTAGAGAGAGTCCAGCTAAGGCTTTTATAGATCACCTAAGAGAGGCTGGTGGTGAAGTTCTTTGGCATGATCCAATTGTTAGTACTTGGAATGGTGAGAGCTCAAGTGCAATAAGTGACAATTATGATTTAGCCGTTGTTTTAGTAGCCCACTCTGGCTTTGCTATGAAGGGGTGGAAGTCTGGACCAATATTTACGATTAATTCTCATCCAGAGTTTCCTGATTGGAAGCCTTTAATAAGCCCTCGGCTAAATAAGTAGAGGCTGCCTTCGTGCGAATCCTTCACATTATTGCGCGAATGAATGTGGGTGGAACAGCAACGTATATCTCTAATCTCATCTCTAGCCTTGAGAAACTTGGAGTTGAGAATCTGCTAGTGATGGGAAATGTCCCTAAGGGCGAGACTGAAGATGAGGTAGTAGGGACTTTAAAATATAAGAGAATTGAGAGCCTCTCTAGAGAGTTAAGCCTTACTAAAGATTTAAAAGCCCGCTCTGAAATTCAAGCAGCTGTAAATGAGTTTAAGCCAGATCTAATTCACACCCACACCTTTAAAGCTGGATTTCTGCTGCGCATAGGTAAGAGGCAGATTCCAGTGATTCACTCATTTCATGGCCATCATCTCTATGACCCTGAATTTGGTCTCGTTAAGAGAAGCATCTTAAATCTCATTGAAAGGCTTTTAGCTCCAAGGGCTCAAAGATTAGTAACTATTGGTAAGAAAGTAGGAGAAGAATTACTTGCAGTTGGAATTGGAAGACCAGAGCAGTATCTCTCCATCCCTCCCGGAATTGCAGCTATTGAACTGGGAAGTGATAGCGCAATAAGACAGAAATTTGGCTTTAGTGAAGATGAAGTATTAATCCTATGGCTAGGGCGATTTACTCAAGTTAAACGCCCAGATCGGGTTATCGAGATAGCAAGACTTATGCCTGGGACGCGATTTCTTATGGCTGGAGGCGGGGAGATGCTAGAGGAGTTAAAGCAGAGCGCTCCCAGTAACCTTACATTTCTAGGATATCAAGATAAGAATCAGATGTGGACAATTGCAGATATCGCCCTCTGCACATCAGATAGCGAGGGCATGCCACTTTCACTTATTGAGGCTCAGATGGCAGGGGTTCCAGTAGTTTCAACCGATGTTGGCTCTGTTTCTGAGATATTAGAAGATGGAGTAACTGGGCGCCTAGCTATGAGAAGTGTTGAGGATTTAGCAGCTAAGTTGCTTGAAGTAATGGGTGAGATTGAAACCAGTGATGCTCTATCTGTAGCTAGTCAGAGGAGGGCTGCTAAAGAATTCACTGCAAAAGTAATGGCAGAGGCACATCTTGATCTTTATAAGAGGGTTTTAGATAAGGTTGTGAGATGAAGTTACTTATTACCGGTGGGGCCGGATTTATTGGCTCACACTTAGCTGAGAGATTAACTCAGTTGGGCCACTTTGTTATCGCCCTTGATAATCTCTCCACTGGCAATTCAAGCAATATTGCTCAATTAGAGAAGAACCCTAACTTTGAATTTATCAAAGGCTCAATGCTTGATGAGAATTTAATGGAGTCATTGATGGGTAGAGTTGATGGTTGTATCCATCTTGGCGCCGCCCTTGGCGTTCAGCGAATCCTTGAAAAGCCATATCAATCACTAGTTGCTAATATCTATGGAAGTGAGATTGCAATTAAGGCAGCTGCCGAGGGTGGCAAGAGATTCTTCCTTGCCTCAACCTCAGAGCTCTATGGCAAAAATCCTAACCAGCCATTAAATGAAGAGTCAGACCGCGTTCTTGGTTCACCACAGTTAATTAGATGGGCCTACTCAGAGGCAAAGGCTCTTGATGAATCTTTAGCCCAGATGTTTATGGCAAGCCATGGCTTAAAGTTTGTCACCGGGCGCTTCTTTAATACTGTGGGCCCGCGCCAGAGCGGAGCCTATGGAATGGTTCTACCTAGATTTGTCGCCTCTGCTATCAAAAATGAGCCACTTTTAGTCTATGGAGATGGCTCGCAATCTCGAGTCTTCTGCCATGTCTCAGATGCTGTTAACGCAGTTCTCAAGATTTTCTTCGATGATAAGGCGCTAGGCCATGCCTTTAATATCGGTGGGGAGGAGGAAATTTCAATTAAGGAGCTAGCGATGCGAGTAATTTCAGTAACTAACTCTTCATCCAGCATTGAGCATCTCCCATACTCCAAGGCCTATCCCGAGGGTTTTGAAGAGACTATGCGGCGCGTGCCTGATACCGCTAAGTTAAGGAAGATGAGCGGATGGAAGCCAGAATATAGCCTTGATGGAATAATAAATGATATTGAAAAATACCTTCGCTCCAATTCTTAAACCTAGTATTTATTTATCGCTAGCCCTTGCGCTACTTCTCGGGCTAATTTCTGGCCCACCTGCAAGGGCCGTTGATAATAGAACCATTGATATCGTCTCAATTTCATGGCGAGGATCTCCTGCTCTTGCAGGAGGTGTGGATAAGGCTCAGGAAGAAATTGAGAAAAAGGTTGGGCCGCTCTGGAGAAATCTAACTACGATATCGGCAGATCCAGAAGATAGAAGTATTCAATTTAATTTTGGTAGATCTCTAGCAGAGCCAATTCAATTATCTTTTGCAATGCCATGTGATAATAATTTTGGCACATGGACTACTGCGGTTAGGGTTGAAACCTATAAACGGTTAGGAATTACTAATTGGCAGAGTCGCTATCTAATAATCCTCGCCCCCGATACGGGATGTATTTGGTCGGGTAGAGCGCTACTTGGCAAGGCTAAAGAGCCAGGGGGGGTATTAGTACTTCATAACTCAGTCAGTGGATTTGTGATAGCCCATGAGCTCGGACATGGCCTTGGTCTTGGCCATTCAAATCTGATGCGCTGTGGCAGCGGTGTTTCAGATGGCCCTTGGAGTAGTTGTAGAGCAATTGAATATGGCGGCAGCGTAGATCTGATGAGTAATGTTGATGTCTCAACCCCGCTTTCTACCTACCATCAATGGCGGATGGGTCTTTTAAGTGCCAGCGATATTAAGCAATCTTGGCGCAGTGAGAGTATCGAGATTAATGCTGTTGATAGCTATGGCAAGGCTAGAGCGATATTTCTAAGAGATGGCGGAGCAACATATTGGGTGGAATACCGCAGGGCTAGTGCGAATTATCAAGCCGGGCTAGTAATTTATAGAACTGATCCCCCGCCAAATTCTTCAATTGTCTCTCCTAATGCATTTGACTCTCAGCAAGATTTCAATGACGGAGTTGGCACAGATATCTGGATGCTTAATCTAGATAATTACAACTATGCCCGATCTAGTTCAACTGGGTCTATGAGCCTGGGGGCTGGAAAGAGCGCTACTTTATATAGCGGAAATATTGGAATCACTCTGGCTACCGCCTCTGATACTTCAGCAGTTGTAAATATCACCAGGCGAGAGTCAAATTTAACAAAACCAATACTTACCTCAACCAACACTTGGCGATCCCCAGAGGCCTTAATCCTTGATTCCAATTACAACAATTCGCTTAGCGGTATAGAGGCATTTGAAGCAAATATCGATGGAGTAATTCAAGCCATAACCCCGTCAAAGTTTGAGGGCTGGAGGCCAACTTATCTAGATCCCTTTACTGAGCCTATGGTTTTAAGGCTAAAAGATCTTCCTGAAGGACAATACTTTTTATCGATTAGAGTTAAAAGTTATCTAGGAAATTGGAGCCCTTGGTCGGATAAAGTACAAGCCAATATCGATCGTGGGGCCCCGATTATGGGCAGTGAGTATTTAATCTCTAAAATTCAAAGTGGCAAGGTAAGTGTTGAGCTAAGCGGGATACGAGATCTAGGCTCTGGGCTCTGCCAATCTCAATTAGTAAATCCTGAAGGTTGGATTCTGGCAAAGAGCACATTAAAGGCAAAGCCTCAATTTACCTTCGAAAATGGCGATTTTAAATCTATCGAGCTAAAGGTCTTTGACTGTCTAGGTAATGGCCGCGCTGCCTCAATATCTGTTGAGAGCGCCTTCACGCCAGCTGCAAATCTGAAGTTAAGTGGCAAGTGGATTGAGGCGGGAAATCAATTTCCTGCTGGCTCTTTGAAATGTTCCACAAGATGCACCGCCTATAGCACAGGAAAGGGGGTTGCAGCGCTCGCACTCGGTTCAGGTAGCGCTCAATTCTCGGTAGTGGGGGCAAGTGCTAAAAGCGTGGTTAGCAGCAGAAACGGAGATTCTTTTAAAGCGGAGAGTATTAACCTTGGTAATAGAGCCAAGACGGCAAAAGTAACAGGAAGCAACTTTGTTTTAGTTGGTATGGCTACAGCTAAGATCACTATTTCCAATATTGTTGCCGCCAATTTCTTTGCCTCTGAGCCAGATCCCTCTCTAGAGGAGCCGATTCAAAGTGTTTTAAGTCGCTATGGATTTAACAGCGCAGACTTTGCTTCAGAGTGGAGGATAGCCCCGATGGCGCGGGGAACAACCCTTGAAGATCCCACCCTTGATCTCTGCAGCGCCCAATATGACTCTGAATTACTCCGCAGTGAGCGTCGCCAGGTTGTTGCAAATAAGGTGGGAAACCCTTATCTCTTCCTATCTTCTGAATCTGTTCGTTATAAGAGCATTGCAGCAGCGGAGCAGGCGCTTAAGGAGGTAAAGCTTAGCTACGCGAATTGTTTAAAGAACTCGGGAGGAAATGAACGAGATGGCCTCTTTACAAAGTATGAATTCCTAGAGCTTCCACCTCTTGCTAGTAATTTAATTACTCCATCTAATAGCGTAATAGTCCATGCCAAGATTGGTGAGGGTAATTCAACTAGATATCTCTTTGGCGCATATCAATATCGTGGCGATCTCTTCACAGGTTTATATGTAGTAAGTGGGGCATCAAGGCCTTTTAGCCAGGAGGAGTTAAAGAGATGGCTTGATGTTGCAGTGATAATGGCAGAGAGGCTGAAGCGCTAGTATTTAAATTAATATTTTAATTAGGTTTAAAGACAATAGTTCGATAGCTCCAGAATCTAAAGAGAGTACCAAGGCCTACACCAATTATATTTGCAGAGATATTATCTGCTACAGCAGAATCAAAGCCGAGAATATAGCGAGAGATCGCTAAGCAGATGACGGTAAAGCTAAGTGATATGAGATTAATGATAAAGAAAAGTGTAATTTCACGGCTAGCTCCGCTACGTTGCCTCTCCTTCCAAGTCCAGTGACGATTACCAAAGTAGGCGACTAAAATTGATAGAGTTCCAGAGAGTATGGAGGCGGTAACTGGCTTGCTCTTAAGGGGCGCTGAATCCAAATGGACCAGGAGATTAAAGCCGCCGACTGCAACTAGGTAGGCCATAAGACCTACGCCAAAGAACTTACCTAGCTCGGTGCGGAGGCGGAAGAGTTTGCGAAGCACGCCCTAAGGCTAGTCTTAGGAGGCGCAGAATTGAGTATGGCAGGCTTGTTAAAATTTCTTCGACGTCGAATCAAACAAATTCTATAAAGCGGAGAAAAAAGTCCCGAATAATGCTTGTAATACGAAGGTGGCGTTATTGGGTCATGGTGATCAATCTAAGCCGCTCCCCAGGCCCTGAAGAATGCCCAATATTGGAATAGGCTGTTGAGCGGCCTTTGATAAAGATTTGTGTAATTGAGATCTAGAGGTTACTGCTAGTAGAGCTGATTAACTTATTGGTAGCCGCATCGAAGGCCAATATGATTTAGTTAACACCTCAAGGGAGATTAAGTCATGGCTGAAAACCAGATGAGACCAGCAGTTGTTGATGCAATCGAAAAAAGTCTTGCTCAATTTGGTGAGTTATATAAATCTCTTGCAGGAAATTCTCGCCAAGTTTTTGTAGTTGGCGAAGCTCTAATGGATTTGATTCCAGTAGCGGGGGAAGGCATCTCAGAGATGGTGGGAGGGGGTCCATGTAATAGCGCAAAAGCCCTAGCTCGCCTTGGTTTTTCAACTACTTTTATTGGTGGTATTTCAAGTGATAGATATGGCGAGGCGATAGAGCGCGAGCTATTAGATAGCGGGGTTAGCCTTGATTTTGTGCATCGCTCAGATCTTCCAACCGCGCTTGCTATAGCAACTATCAATGAAGCAGGCCTTGCTAGCTATGACTTCAAACTAGATTCAACGGTAAGTTTTAACTTCCACTCATCATGGCTTCCTAAAGGGGATGCCGAAGTGATCCATATTGGCTCAGTTGCTACTCTTTTAGAGCCTGGTGCTTCAGAGCTATATAGGTGGCTATCAGATAAGAGCGCAATGGTAGTTTTTGATCCCAATGTCAGACCTTCAATTCAAGGCGATAGGAAGGTCTATCGAAATAGCGTTGAGCGATGGATAGATCTAGCAAAGATTGTGAAGCTAAGTGAAGATGATTTCTCTTGGCTCTATGAGAATTCAGAGAGTGAAGTAATTGCTAACTGGTTCTCAAGGGGTACCGAGATAGTTATCGTCACAAGAGCTGAGAGGGGCTTATCTGCCTTTACTAGAGATGGTCGAATTGATTGCCCTGCAGCAAAGGTTGAATTGGTAGATAGTGTTGGGGCGGGCGACACAATTGGCGCTGTAATTGTTGAAGGTCTTCTTAAATACGGCCTAGCTGGGCTAAAGGCAGATGCTTTGAAACGAGTATTAGAGCGTGCTGCAAAAGCTGCTGGAATTACCTGCTCTAGAGCCGGTGCTAATCCTCCTTGGAAAGAGGAGTTAGATTTAGCTCTATGAGCCTTCTTCACACAATTGATGGTGGTGAGATCTCACTAGAGATTGATGTTGATCAAGGGGGAAGGATCTCATCTCTTAGGTTTAGAGATATTGAATGTGTGCTGCCATTTAGAGGTCAGGTGCTTACCTGGGGTTGGTATCCCATGGCTCCTTGGGCAGGAAGAATTAAAGATGGTCTAATTAAAAATAGCAGTGGAGAAGAATTTCAACTTCCAACAAATCTTGCCTCACCTCATGCGATCCATGGCTTTGGTATTACCTCTTCTTGGCAGGAGATAGGAAGTGGATATTTTGCACTTGATCTTGCCGAGCCATATCTTGGAGCAAGGGTTGAGCAGAGATTTGAACTTCTTGATAATGCTCTGCGTTGGTCTTTAGAGTATGAAGCAGGGGAAAGTGATCTGCCATTTTGGATGGGGCTTCATCCCTGGTTTCCAAGAGAGTTTGATAGAGGCGGGGCTGCTGAGATTGAATTTCATCCTGGAAAAATGTTTGAACGCGGCAGTGATTACATGCCAACTGGAAAGTTAATAAACCCAACGCCTCCCCCTTGGGATGATGCCTTTACTCAAGTGCGAGGAGTCCCAACAGTTTCTTGGGAAGATGTATTGCAGATAAAGATTGAATCAGATGCGCCATATTGGGTGGTCTATGACCAAGATCCTGAAGGGGTCTGCATTGAGCCG
>Ga0214923_10000706_pt1 | contig 49685 bp, 36 predicted proteins | sample LL1510_MetaG_FD_177993 | JGI IMG/M metagenome (GOLD analysis project Ga0214923, IMG submission 177993) | Freshwater microbial communities from Lake Lanier, Atlanta, Georgia, United States - LL-1510 | ecosystem: Environmental > Aquatic > Freshwater > Lake | place: USA: Georgia | collected...
CGACTGGGGGGCGCAGGGGATCGAGCGGCCTCCTCTGCGGCACCCATCGGGCGCCTGCGGTGACGTTGGCGAAAGGTTGCCGGTCGTTCCGGTCGATGGGTACCCACGAGGGAGTCGACACGCGCCCGGAGTCGCCATCGCATGTTTCCGCGTTCCCCGAGCCTCCACGCACCCGCCTCGCGCCCGTCGTCGGTCGCGGTCCTCGTCTGGCTGGCGTGCTGTCCCACCGCCGATGCCGCGGGCTGGCGGTCGTTCCTGCCGAAGGCGGATGCCACGCCCGCCGCCGTCCACGAACGCGGCTCCCTGACGCCTCCGGTGCGGCTGGTCGCGGCGTCGTCGGAGGGCACGCCGCGCTGCGAGAACGAGGACAAGGACTGCCGCAAGGCACTCGAGCTCCTGCGGGCCGATACGCTCGATCGGGTCGAACTCGACATCCGCGTCAACGGGCAGCCCGGCAACGACTATCCCTGCGAGTGCCGGCTGGAGGGGGAGACCTACCGACCACGGCAGTTCGCCGCGACGACGTTCACCTGGAAGGCGGCCGGCTACTGCCACAAGCCGCTCTACTTCGAGGACTGGGCGCTCGAGCGCTACGGCCACTCGCATGGCACCCTGGTGGATCCGTTCGTGTCGGCGGCGCACTTCTTCGTCACGCTGCCGGTGCTGCCGTACAAGGTCGGTGTCGAGCTGCCCTGGGAGTGCGTCTATCCGCTCGGATACTACCGACCCGGCAGCTGTGCGCCGTGGACCGTCCCGGCGGTGCCGATCAGCGCCCGCGGCTTCGCGATGGAGGCCGCCACGATCACCGGGTTCATCTTCGTGCTGCCGTGACCGACGGCTCGTGACGAGCGCGGGTGGTCCCCGGGCGACGCGCGAGCGGCCCCGGCCGGCACAGGCCCTGCGGGTCCGATCCAACGGTGCGGGATCGCGTCACACCCGCACGGTCGCGATGTAGGCGTAGCGGCGGGCGACCGACTCGAACGACACGTCCGCCCGACCCGACCGGCCCAATTCGGTCAGCGCCTCGTGGACCTCCGGGCGATAGTGGACGTGAAAGAGCGACAGCCACCGCTTGAGGGCGGCGGCGAACGGTCGCGGCAGCTCCTTCTGGTCCCAGAAATCGACGATGAGCAGCGTGCCGCCCGGCCGCAGGCTCGCCAGCGCCGCCTCGATCGCCCCCGGCCACGTCGGGACCATCGAGAGGCAGTAGGAGAAGAAGATCGTGTCGAACGGCGCGTCCCGGCCGAACATCCGTCGCGGGTCGAGCTGCTCGGCGAGGCCCTGACGCAGGACGATCGGCGGGTGACCGCTCGCCGGCACGTGATGCCGGGCGATGCTCGCCGCGGCCGTCTCCAGCATCTCGTGCGAGGCGTCGAGGCCGTAGAGCGTGCCCGGCTCCGGCCGGCGGGCGAGCTTCACGAGATTCCGCGCGGTGCCGCAGCCCACCTCGAGCGTGGCGGAACTGGCCGTCGTGACGACCTTCGTGAGGAGGCGATCGCGTCCGAGCAGGTAGTAGCGGCGGGTGACGTCGTAGACGTGCCGGGTCAGCCGATACATCCGGTCCATCGCCTGCGCCTGGCCGTCGATCTCGCGCCGGTGGGTGGACGACGAGACGGGCCCGCCCGGCGCGCCCGTCGCTGTCGCGACGTCCACCCTGCCCGCCGGATCCGTGATGGGTCTGTCGCTCACGTGGATGTGGCGGCCGCGGGAGCCGCCCCGGCCATCTCGTACAGGTGGAACATGCCGTAGATGGCCGAGCGGTCCTGGCGGTGCAGCTCGCGGGCACGCTCCTCGTGGTAGGTGAAGCGGTCGAGCAGGTCGCGCGGCAGGGCCTTGTCGATGGGCGAGCGTTCGCCCGCCGTGCGGAAGATGACTCGCGTGCCGGGCGCTCCGACGCGGGCGATCTCACCCCACAGCTCCGCGATCACGTGCGGCGGCATCCAGTCCTGGCTGTCGAGGAGCACGAAGGAATCGAGTGCGCCGGGGGCCTCGGTGCGCAGGTGGTCGGCGAGCGACGCGACGTGCGTCTCGACACGGTCGACCATCGACCGGATCGTGTCGTAATGCTCCGGCTTCAGGTAGTCGGGCAGCGCCCGCCGTCCCTCGTGGTCGTACCGCCGCCCGAATGCCTGCCACGCGAAGTAGTTGTCCTCGAGCGGGAAGCCGCAGGCGAGCCGGCGCACCCGCTCGCGGTACATGTCGAAGAGCTTGCGGCCGTCCCCCTGCTGCTCCTCGAGCATCGCCGCGTGCTGGCTCGGCGGGATTCCGAGGCTGTAGACCGCCACCGGCTGCCGACCCATCCACCGCACGAGCCGATTGTCGAACAGCGGCGCGAATTCGCGGTCGAAGATCTGCTCCTGTTCGGCGAGCGTGCGGGCCGAGAGGAGCCGAGCCGGGTCGCGCCGCATCTTCCTGGCGAGCCCGTGCACGACACGGAAGAACTGGCCGAGCTTCGCCCGCTCGTAGAGGCCCCGCTCGAAGTACCCGATCCGCCGGGGGCCGACCTTCCGGCCGGGCCAGTCGCTCGACTCCCAGAAGCCGCGGGTCTGCGGGTCGAGCGCGTCACGGATGTGCCGCCGGTACGCGGTGATGTTGTCGGCGTGCGCGCCGTAGCCGAAAAACCGGTAGAACGATTCGTAGTCCGGCAGGTGCTTGATCGCGGCGAGCTTGAGCCGCGTGAGGCACATGTGATTCGCGTTCAGGTCGACGGCGACGATGCGTGCCGGGCGATGCACGAGGTAGTTGAGGACGTTGCATCCGCCGCTCGAGATCGTCAGCACGCGCGACTGCGGTCCGAGCTGGAGCGCCGCGGCATCGACCCGCGGGTCCTCCCAGATCTGGTTGTAGACGAAGCCACGAAACCAGAGCGTGAACATCCGCTCGAGGACACCCCGCTTGGTCGCGAGGCGATGGTGGTGGACCGCTTTCTTGAGACGCTGCGTGTTGCCAGGGCCGGTGGCGATGCTCTTCATGATGGAATGACGGCGCTCTCGAGGGCGGCGGACGGCATGCATCACGCGGGACGACCCGCGCGACGAGGGCTCGGACGCGTCGCTGCCGGTCGGGCACTGCCCAGAAGCCAATCCCGCGATTCGACCGATTGACCGACCTGCGACACGCCCCGAGTTTAGCAGACATCGGGCGTCGTCGGCCCGGCAGGCCGGGCGACGGGGAATGCGGCCGTTCCGAGGGGCGCGTGCCCGCGGCGATCAGCGTCCCGGGGCCGGCGCGACGCGGTCGATCTCCGCCGTGAGCCGCGCGAGCATCGCGGCCAGTTCCCTGCCGAGGGTGACGACGGCCTGGTCAGCCTGCTCGCGCTGCCGCGTCGTCGTGTCGATCGACGTGGCGAAGGCATCCGCCACGCCGGTGGCCGCCGTGGCGTCCCGCTCCCACGAGCCGAGGTCTTCCGTCAACTCCTGCGCGACCACGGTCGTGGCCTCCGTGTTCGCGGTCGTGGCCATCAGTGCCTGGTCGAGTCGCTGTGCGGCCGTGTCGATCACCACGAGTTCCGCACGCAGCTGCCGCAGAAGCGCGATCGCTCCGTCGGCGCGCTGCGATCCTCCATCCCCCTGCTCGGCGACTGGGCCGACCTGCGTGCCGTAGATCGCCGCGAGGGCATCGGAGAGCGGGCGGCGCCTGACGACCCGCCGCACCTTCACGAGATCGCGATCACGCAGTTCCAGCGCGGTCGCCAGGTCGAACTCGGCCTTGTCGCCCGCCGTGAACTCTCGCGACGCGGACCCAGCCGCGCCCGCGAACGTGTGACTCTTCGTGAACTCGACGGTCGCCCAAAAACTCCCCGGCACGACCGCACCCTCGGCTAGCTGCTGCAGCGCGGCGGGCCACTCCGCCTCCGAAACCTCGCTCTCGTGCTGTTCGAATCGTTCGACGAAGGCCTGGACGAGGGCCCGCACGTCACCGTCGTCGATGCCGTCGAACTGGGCTGCGACGTCGTCTCGGGCGGTCACCCTGGCCGCATCCGCCGCGTCGGTCGCCGGATTCAGGCGGAAAAAGGCGATCCAGCGATCGACCGGCAGTTCGTCGTAGATCGTGACGGGCCCGTGCGGCTCCGACAGCACCTTTCGCTCGCGCTCATTCGGCTCCCCCACGAGGGTTGCCGTGAGCACCTGACTGTCGATGCCGGCATCGAATGCCGCTTCGCGGACGGTGAACGCGCCGAGGTACCGTCCCCCCTCGGCGAGCGGGGACTCGTCGAACAGGAAGATCATCGCGCCGGCCGCGAGGAGGGGCGGTTGAGGGGCCGGGGCAGGCTGGTTTGGATCGGCCCCCGCGGCGGCCGGCGCCGGAGGCCGTGGCGGCCTCGGCACGACGATGCGAGCCCCGATTCTCGGGCCGTCTCCCCCGTCCGGTTCGTACGAGGCATTCGACCAGTAGCGATTCCGCCACGTCTCGACGGTGGCCGCAGCGCGGCTCCACCGATCGCGCTCCTCGCGCAGCATCGCCACCGATTTCACGTCGGGCAGCGGTTCGAGCCGACCGTCCGCGGTGGGGCCCAGGCCGTCTCGGGCCCTCGCGAGCCGCTGCTCCAGATCGTTGACGGCCTTCGCCCACGCGGCATCCCGGGCCGCCAGCCTCGCGGCGAGGTAGAGGAATCCTCCGGTCGCCAGGAGCACGAGCAGTGCGGCCACGACCGTGCCGATGCTCCAGCCACGGTTGCCGACGGCGAACGCGACGATCCCGCCGAGAAGGAGCAGGCCGATCGCGGCGAGGATGGCGATCTCCATGAGGCACCTTCCGGGGGCGCGGGGTGCGGCGCTGGCGGCCCCGCTCGCGAGCCCCCTGATTCTATCGCCACCCCTCCGTCACCGTGACTTCGTGTGGGACGGGGCCGGTACTTGAATCGACACCCCCGATGCGTTGCAACCGGGCGACACGCGGCGCCCGCGTGTCGACGGGATGCGACACGACCATGTCCACCGCGTGGCGGGTCCACGGCCCCGTTTCCTCGAATTTTCCCGGGGAATTCGGCGTGCGGGCATGGTCCGCGGGCGGGGCTGCGACCGAGCGGCACCCGAATTGCTTCCCTGACCCGCAGTGTCGCCCGAGCGGCGGGCATCCAGCCGCCGACCGCGACACGGCTCTCTCACGTCCAGCAGGGTCAGCTCCATGCAGCGCCGAGTCCCCCCGATCCCCCTCCACCCGATCGCCGCTCCATCCGTTTCCAGCGCACCGGTCGCCCCGCTGCCCCGGGGCAAGGGGGTGCGTGCCGGCGAGCGCCCGGTGGGCAAAGGCGGCTCCCCGAAACCTGCCCGCGCCCGCCGGCCGCTCGCGGTGATCGAGGACCCGGTGCGGCTCTACCTGCTCCAGATGGGTGGCATGCCGCTCCTCTCGCGCCAGACCGAGGTGGACAGCGCCCGGCGCATCGAGCACTGGCGGCGCAAGTTCCGCCGCACGCTGCTCGCGAACGACTTCGTGCTCACCGGTGCGCTCCAGCTGCTCGAGCGGGTGCAGGCGGGGACGGTGCGTCTCGACCGGACCATCGAGGTGTCGGTCACCAACACCGGGGAGAAGAAGCGGATCCTGCGTCGGCTCGAGCCGAATCTCGTCACGCTGCGTCGCCTCGAGCAGGAGAAGCGGCGCCTCTTTCGGATCGCCACCTCGCGGGCCGCGGCCCCCGAGGAGCGTCGGGCGGCGTGGCGGCGTCTCGTGCGGCAGCGCAACAAGTCGGTGCGACTGGTCGAGGAGATGCACCTGCGGATCCAGCGGCTCTATCCGCTCCTCAAGGAGCTGCGAGCCAAGGCCGACCGGCTCGCCACGCTCGGCGACCGCGTCGGCGGCACCATCGATCCGGCCACGGCGGCGCTCGAGCAGCGGCGCATCCTGCTCGGCGTCCGTGAGAGCCGCCGCACGCTCGCGCGACGGCTCGCCCGACTCGAGGATCTCCAGCAGCGTTACGACGCGGCGAAGCGCGATCTCGCGGAGGGCAACCTGCGACTGGTGATCTCGATCGCGAAGCGGTACCGGAACCGTGGTCTGTCGTTCCTCGACCTCATCCAGGAGGGCAACTCCGGCCTCATGCGGGCCGTCGACAAGTTCGAGCACGCCCGCGGCTTCAAGTTCTCGACGTACGCGACGTGGTGGATCCGCCAGGCCATCACCCGCGCGATCGCCGACCAGAGTCGCACGATCCGCATGCCGGTGCACATGGTCGACATGCTCAGCAAGATGCGGAATGCCGCCCGCGACCTGCTCCAGCAGCACGGCCGGGAGGCGACGGTCGAGGAGCTGGCGGCACGATCGGGCCTCGCGGTGGACGAGGCCGAATGCATCTGGCGGATGTCGCGACGGCCGGCCTCGCTCGATCAGCCCCTCGGCGAGACCGAGGACGGATCGGTGGGTGAATTCGTCTGCGATCGCCGCGAGGAGGATCCCCTCCAGGACCTCAACCGCCAGTCACTCCGCGCCTCGCTCTCGCGGGCGCTCGATACGCTCTCCTATCGCGAGCGCGAGATCATCCGCCTGAGGTTCGGGCTGGCGGACGGCTACGCCTACACGCTCGAGGAGGTGGGGACGATCTTCGACGTCACCCGGGAGCGGGTGCGGCAGATCGAGGCGAAGGCGGTCGAGAAACTGCGACAGCCCGGTGCCGACGTCGACCTCACGAGCCACCTGGACGTCGATCTCGCCGAACGCTGGCAGGTGACCGAGGAGCTGGTCGTGCCCGTCTGATCGCCCTGCGACGCGGTGTGGACGGGGCCGGTCGCTCGACCGACCCCGTCCACGCACGTCAGGCCTGCTTGGCCTCGTCGAGCGCCTGCTGGAGCCGCGTCTTCGGCTGGACGCCCATGAATTGCTGGACGAGCTGCCCGCCGCTGAAGATCATGATCGTCGGGATGCTCGCGACGTTGTACGTCATCGCGAGCCGGTTGTTCTCGTCCACGTTCACCTTGCCGACGCGGAACGTCCCCGCATTCTCCGCGGACAACTCCTCGATCGTCGGTCCGATCATGCGACACGGGCCGCACCACGGCGCCCAAAAGTCGACGAGCACCGGCACGGGGGAGTCGAGCACTTCGCTCTGAAAGTTGGCGTCGGTGAATTCGAGGGCGCTTCCCATCGTCTCATGGTCTCCTGAGGATGTCCGATCATTTCGTGGGAACCCCGAGTATAGCAGCCTGTGGCATCCCGGCTGCGGCCGCGAGGCGACGATGAAACCATCGCACGTCATCAATCTGACGGCCGCGTGGGAGCCGGCGGGGGATCGGGCGGCCGGCTGGATCAGGCGATTCGGTGGCCCGGGCGGCGTCACCGCCGCCCACCGGCTCTGGCTCGCGATCGAGGATGCCGACCCGCGCGTCACCGCCATCCTCAACGACCGCCCGCTGCCGCAGGCGACCGTCCACGCCGACGACGCGGCGGGAGACGGTCGCCGGCCGACGCTGCGCTGGGAGATCACCGGCATCGTGGCCGCTCGCAACACGCTCATCATCGGGGCTCCCGACGTGCTCGTCCGGAAGCCCTCGGCCGGCGTGGCGGGTGACGCGTTCATCGGCGACGGCCGGACGCGCCGGACGCTTCCGACAACGATCGCCGCACGGGTCCTGCTCGAGATCGATGCCGACGTCGATCGCGATGCGTCGCTTGACACGCGGCGCTGAACATCGGTACCACCGACGTTGGGGCTGCGGCGTCGCGTCGACGGGTCGATGCGACGTGTCCGTGGCACCGAATCGGAGTGCACGCCATGTCGGTCATTCGCATCGGAAGCAACAAGCAGTACGCCGATGGGTGGGAGCTCATCTTCGGCGGAAGCAGGCGGGGTAAGAAGTCGTCCGCGGGGACGGCGGCATCCAAGCCGAAAGCCAAGCCCGGCAGGGCGAAGAAGGCGGCTTCGGCCGTCGCGAAACAGGCGAAGGCCGGCCCGACGAAGAAGGCGAAGAAGGGAAAGAAGGCCGGCGCGCGGTGAACCGGCGGCTCGCGCCGCTCGTGTCGCCCGGCCTCGCGTGCAGCGCGGGGCCGGCGTGGGTCGTCACGCCGTGGCGTGACGAGGCGCGGCACCGAGTTCCCGCGCACGGGTGGCGGCCGCCACGACCGCCGCGGTGATCGCCTCGGGCACCCCGCGAGCGTCCAACAGCGCCAAGCCTGCCAGCGTGGTGCCTCCGGGACTGGTCACGCGTCCGCGGACCACGGCCGGATCCTCTCCGGTGCGCTCGAGCAGGGCGCCGGTGCCCGCGACGGTCTGCACGGCGAGAGCAAGCGCCAACGGTGGCGGCAGCCCGGCTGCGACCCCGCCTGCCGTCAGCGCCTCGACGAAGCGTGCGACGAAGCCGGGGCCCGACCCGGAGAGTCCCGTGACCGCATCCATGAGCGACTCGTCGACCTCGTGCACGTGGCCGACGGAGGCCAGCAGCCGCACGATCTCGTGACGATCCGCAGCCGGCACCTCCGGCGTCGCGCACCAGGCCGAGACACCCTGTCCGACGAGGCACGGCGTGTTCGGCATGACGCGGATGATCCGACGGGAGCCGAGCAGCTCGCCGAGTGAATCGGTCGTCAGGCCGGCGACGATCGAGACGATCGTCGCGTCGGCCCGCAGTGCGAGCCTTGCGTCACGACACGCCTCCGCGGCCTGCTGCGGCTTGACGGCGAGGAAGACGATGCGGGCCGCTGCGGCGGCCGCCGCCGGGGTCGGCACGAACCGGATGCCCGGCACGGCCGCCGCGAGCCGTTCGCGGGCGACGGCATCGGGGTCGCACACGGTCATGCGGTCCCCGGTCGTCCGTCCCGTCCGACAAAAGCCCTCCGCGAGCGCCAGGGCCATCCGGCCGCCACCGATCATCGCGATGGGGCCGCAGGAATCCCGCGGTTCCGGCGGGGGCGCGTCCCCGGGCCCCGATCCCGCAGCGGGCGCGTCAGGGCGCATCGGTGGTCTCGCCCACGGGTCGAGTGCCCAGCGGCAGGGCGTCGAGTGCCGCCGCGAGACGGTCGATGTCGACGCGGCTCGCCCACAGCTGGCTCGCTCCACCTCGCCCGCCGCCGTCCGCACCGCGGCCGGACGTCCACATGAGAATCCGCCCGTCGGGCGAGAACACCGGCAGCACGTCCGCCGAGGCATGATCGGTGAGCCGCAGCGGCTTCGACCAGCGCAGCTGCTCCCCCGAGGTGTCGTACCGGATGATCCACAGGTCGTAGTTCGGCCTCTTCGCGGGGTCGGAGTGATCGGCTCCGGTCCAGATCAGCCACGGCCGGGTCGGGTGCCAGTACGGCGCCCAGCGCACGCCGGCACCGGCCGTGACCGCCGTGTCGCCACTGCCGTCGGCCCGCATCACGTGGATCTGGAGCAGGTCCTTTTCCACGCGATCGGTGCGATACGCGATCCAGCCGCCGTCGGGGGAGAAGAAAGGCCCGCCGTCGTAGCCGGGCTGATTGCCGAGCTGGCGCACGCCGGATCCATCCGCGTTCATCACGTAGATGTCCGGGTCGCCGTCGCGATCACTCACGAAGAGGATCGTCGTCCCGTCCGGCGCGTATGAGCATTCGGCGTCGTAGCCGGGGCTGTCCGTCAGTCGTGTCAGCATGCCGTCGCCACCCACGTCGGCGGCAAAGAGCTCCATGTGAGGGTCGAAGTCCCACTGATAGCGCCGGCGTCGACCGCTTCGGGCGTCCTCCTCGGCCTGCCGTCTCGCGGCCTCCTCCGTCCCTGCGAGATCGGGATCGAGGTGGCTCGATGCGAAGAGGAGCCGGCCGCCGTCCGGCGAGAACCAGGCGCAGGTCGTGCGGCCGCGGCCGGGACTGATGCGCAGGGGCTCCGCGGATCGCGTGCCCGCGGCGCTCACGTTCGCGTCGAGGGCGGACGGGTCGAAGCCCTGCACGAAGATCTGATAGAAGGGATAGCCGCTCGGCACGGCCTGAAAGCAGATCTGCCGGGCATCAGGGCGAAAATAGCCCTCGCCCGCCTTCGGCATGCCGGCGGTGACCTGCATCGGGGGCGCGAGGAAACGTGCCTCCGCCGGCGAGAGCGTCTCGGCAGCCGGGGACGCGGCGGACGCGCCCGGGATGTCGGCCGCGCGGAGGCTGCCGCGGTCCGTGCCGCAGTCGATGGGCCACGCCGCCGCGACGAGGATCGCGGTCCGGCATGCCGTGCGGATTCCACCGTGGGAATCGCGGCCCACGACGCGGCGGGCGGATGCGGCTTCATCGCGACGCCACCGACCCGCGCGGCGCGGCTTGCAGGAATTCCTCATGCCGCGGAGTATAGCCCGCGGCGACGTCCACCGGCGGTCCGAGGAGATGCACACCCTGATGAAGATCTACACGAAGACGGGGGACGCGGGAGAGACCGGGCTCTTCGGTGGGCCACGGGTGCGCAAGGACCATGCCCGCATCGAAGCCTTCGGCACGGTGGACGAGCTCAACAGCCAGCTCGGCGTCGCCCGCTCGCTGGCCGTGGCCGCCGCGTTCGATCCGCTCCTGCGCCGCGTCCAGGCCGATCTCTTCGAACTCGGTGCGCAGCTCGCGACGCCTCCCGCGCCCGGGCGCTCCGTGGACGAGCGGATCACGGCGGCGCACGTGACCGTCCTCGAGGCGGAGATCGACGCGCTCGAAGCGGAGCTCGCGCCGCTGACGCACTTCATCCTGCCGGCGGGCACCGCGCTCGCCGCGGCGCTCCACGTCGCGCGCACGGTCTGCAGGCGCGCGGAGCGTCGCGTGGTCACGCTCGCCGCCGAGGTCGGCGACACGATCCCGGCGAACGCCATCGAATACCTCAATCGGCTCGGCGATCTGCTCTTCGTGCTCGCCCGCGTGGCGAACCACCGCGGCGGCGTGGCCGACGACCAGTGGATACCGACATGAACGTGCTGGCCGGGGCGGCGCCGGTCCGTCCCGCCGTGTCGGCGGCGGCGGCGGGCGTGGCGGCCCTGCGCACGCGTGTCGCCGCCCAGCACGCGGCCGGTGCGCCCGGCATGGCCACGGGCGGCCTCGCGACGGAGCTGTTCGAGCGGGTGGTGCTCGACATCTGGTCCGCCGCGCTCGACGACCTCGGGGACGAGACGGCCGCCGGCGTGCGCCGCTCCGCGGCGCTCGTCGCCGTGGGCGGCTTCGGTCGCCGCGAGATGGCGCCCTACTCCGACATCGACCTCATGCTGCTGCACGACGCGTCCGCACCGGTCGCCGTGTCGCGGATGGCATCGGCGATCCTGCGGGACCTCTACGACTGCGGGCTCGAGGTGGGCCAGAGCGTCCGCACGCCGTCCGAGGCGGCGCGGCTCGCCCGCGAGGACGCGACGATCCTGTCCGCGCTCTTCGACATGCGGCTGCTCGCCGGCCGTGCCGACCTGGTCGCCGGCCTCGACGTGCGGCTGCGCTCGCTGATGCGCAGGCAGCAGCGGGCCACGGCCGAGCGGCTCGCGGCGGCGCGTGAGGAGGAGGCGGACCGGTTCGGCCACACGGTGTCGCTCCTGCAGCCGAACGTCAAACGCTCACCGGGCGGCCTGCGTGACATCCAGCTCGTGCGCTGGCTGGGGCGCGTGACGCACGGCGCCGAATCGCCGGCCGACCTCGCGCTGCTCGGCGGCCTGTCCCCCCGCGACGCGGAAAGCCTGCGCGATGCGGCGGAGTTCCTCACCCGCGTGCGCATCGACCTGCACCTCGCGGCGGGCAAGGCCAACGACGACCTCACGCGGGCGGAGCAGCTGCGGATCGCCCAGGGCCGCGCCGTGCCGAGCCAGGACGGCCTGCTCGGCGTGGAGCGGTTCATGCGCGAGTATTTCGGCCACACGCGGCGGGTCGCGCAGGTGCGCGACGCCATGCTCCGCGGACTGCGCGGGCCGGGACCGCTGCGGCGGATCGCATCGGGCGTGCTCGGCAACGTCGTCGACGGCCTGTATCGCGTCGGCCCCTTCCACGTGGGCGCGGTGTCGGGCGCCGTCCCGCGGATCGTGTCCAGCACCAGCGCGATCATCCGCCTGGTGGAGCTGTCGATGCTCCACGCGCTGCCGATCGATCCGGTCGTGTGGGAGGCCGTGCGCGAGGCCGTGCCCGCCCTGCCCACGGAGCCCGACGCTCCGGCGGTCGCGGCGTTTCTCGGGCTCTTCGAGCGCACCGACGGCCTCGGAGACGCGCTGCGGCAGCTCCACGACGTGGGCGTCCTCGAGATCCTCGTGCCCGGGTTCGCCCACGCCCGCCACCTGCTGCAGTTCAACAACTACCACAAGTACACGGTGGACGAGCACTGCATCCTCGCCGTCGAACGGGCCACGACGTTCGCCCGGGACGACGCGTGGCTCGGACGGACGTGGCGGGAGCTCACGCGCCGCCGGCCGCTCCTGCTCGCGCTCCTGTTCCACGACCTCGGCAAGGGATTTCCCCAAGACCACAGCGAGGTCGGCGCGGTGATCGCGCGTGACACGGCGGCACGGCTCGGCCTGGGAGCCGACGAGGCGGAGCTGATCGAGGGTCTCGTCCTCAAGCATTTGACGATGGCGCACCTGGCGTTTCGTCGCGATACGGGGGACGAGAGCCTCGTCGTGCGCTTCGCCTGCGACGTCGGCTCTCCCGAGACGCTGCGGATGCTGTCGCTGCTCACGGCCGCCGACATGGAGGCGGTCGGGCCCGGGACATGGACGCGTTGGAAGGCCGACATCCTCGGCAGCCTCTACGAGCGGACCCTCGCCTACCTCGACGGCGAGGGTCCCTCGCCGTCGGCCGAGCGGACACGCGGCGCGCTCGCGGCCCTGCTCGCCGAGCGCGACTCCGCCGATCCCGTCGTCAGGCTCGCGAAACGCCTTCCCGCCTCCTACCTGCACGAAACCCCGGCCGCCCGCATCGTCGAGGAGCTCGGACGCCTCGTGCGGCTGCCGACCGAGGGGGTCTTCACGCTCGCCCGCTGGCAGGCCGAGACCGGCACCGTCGCGGTCACGGTCGGGGCCCGCGAGGACGTCGTTGCGGGGGTGTTTCACCGGGTCGCCGGGGCGCTGTCGGGGGAGCGGCTGGAGATCCTCGCCGCCGGCATCCACACGCTCGAGGGCGGCCTCGTGCTCGATCACTTCACGGTGATCGATCCCGATTTCGCCGGGGAGCCGACGGCCGAGCGGCTCGCCGACATCGCGGCGGCGATCCGCGCGGCGATCAAGGCGGACCGGTCGCCCGACTTCACGCGGCGCTGGAACCCGTTCGCGCCCCAGACCGCCCCGGCCGCCATTCACCCCGTCCGCGTGACGGTCGACAACGAGTCGTCGCGTCAGGCGACGATCCTCGAGGTGTTCGCCCACGACTCGGCGGGCCTGCTCTTCCGGATCGCCAAGGCGATCTTCGAGGCCGGACTCTCGGTGCAGGCCGCGCGCATCGGCACCTACCTCGACCAGGTCGTCGACGTCTTCCACGTCACGGACGCGAACGGTGGCAAGCTCGTCGATCCCGCGCGGCTCGCCGCGCTGCGTCGCGCGATCGAGGCGGTGGCCGCCCAGCCGACACGTCCCGCGTGACGGTCGGCCGCTTCAGCCGCGACGACGCACCTTCCACGCGAGCAGTCGACGCCCGGCGTCGGGAAACCACTCGATGAGCCCGGCGAGCAGGCCGGGCGCGCGGGGCACGACGAGTTCGGCCGTGCCGCGCCGGCAGGCCGTGAGCACGCGCCGCGCGAGCGCGTCCGGGTCGAGCGGGGCGAGGCTCGTGGTGCCGCCCGGCGCGGTCGCCTCGGGAGGCAGGCCGGCCGCCGCCGCCTCGTCGGCGTACCGGTTCACCGCCTCGGCGGCGGCGGGATCGTCGTCGGCTCGGCGAATCGGGCCCGGTGAGACGAGCAGGACGTGCACGCCGCGCGGGGCGAGTTCCAGCCGCAGGGCGTCGGCGTAGGCCGCCAGCGCCGCCTTCGCCACCGAGTAGGGCCCCATGAAGGGCATCACGATCTTCCCGGCGAGGCTGCCGATGAAGACGAGATGGCCCCGCGCGGCGGCGAGGTCGTCCGCGGCGGCCTGCGAGATCTCGACGGCGGCGAGCAGATTCGCATCGAGAAAGGCCTGAAGCCTGCCCACGTCGGTGGCCAGCATGCGGGCGCGACCGGAGCGACCCACGCAGAAGAACAGGTCGTCGAGTCCCCCGAGCATCCGCAGGCACTCGCCGACGACCCGTCCCCCTTCCCCCGCGCGCCCGAGATCGGCGGGCACCCCCCGGATCGTGACGCCGTGGCGTTCACAGGCCTCGATCGCGCGACGCACCCCCTCGCCGGACCGGCCCACGACGAGCACGCGTGCCCCGGCGCGCGCGAGATGCCGCGCGAGCACCAGTCCGAATCCGGCGGTGCCTCCCGCGACGATCACCCGACGGTCCTGCCACACGACGTCCGCTCCGCTGTGCGTGCCCAGTATGCGCGCGGCCGCCCGACCACCAAGTCGGAGGCGCCGCACCGTGAACCCCGCCGCGGCACAGTGGCTTTTGCCCGCGACGGGATGCACGCGGTACGCTGTCGGGTCCCGCCTCACCCAGGAGCCCCCGATGTCCACGGGCCCTGCGATCGTCCGCACGAAGATCGTCGCCACGGTCGGTCCCGCCTGCCGCGCCGAGGAGTCGCTCCGCGGGCTCGTCGACGCGGGCGTGGACGTCTTCCGCCTCAACATGGCGCACGGCTCCCTTGAGGAGCATGCGGAGACGCTCGCCCGCGTGCACCGGGTGTCGGCGGCCGCGGGCCGCGCCATCGGCGTGCTCGTCGATCTCGCCGGACCGAAGATCCGGCTCGGCGAGCTGCCGGGCGGGGCCGTCGAATGCGTCGAGGGGGAGATCCTCCGTTTCGTCCGCGGCGAGGAGACCGCGGAGGCCGGCGCCTTCACCGTCACCTACGCGCGGCTCGTCGACGAGCTCGCCGTCGGCGACCCGGTCATGCTCGCCGACGGGACGATCAGCCTCGTGGTCGAGACGCGGACGTCCGACGAGGTCCGCTGCCGGGTCGTGCAGGGGGGCGTCGTCCGCAGCCGCCAGGGGGTCAACCTGCCGGGCGTCAAACTGTCGGTCGCCGCGATGAGTGCGACCGACTGGCAGCATGCGGAATGGGCCGCCGCGGCCGGCGCCGACTTCGTGAGCCTGTCGTTCGTGCGCAGTGCCGTCGAGGTGAAGCTGCTCAAGGAGCTGCTGCGCACGCGGGGCTCGAAGGCCCGCGTCGTCGCGAAGATCGAGAAGCGGGAGGCGATCGACGGACTCGAGGCCATCGTCGAGGCTGCGGATGCCGTGATGGTGGCGCGGGGCGACCTCGGCGTGGAGACGGATGTCGCGAGCATGCCGATGGTGCAGAAGCGGGTGATCCGCACCTGCCAGCGCTACCAGAAGCCGGTGATCGTGGCGACGCAGATGCTCGACAGCATGCAGCACGCCCGCCGCCCGACCCGGGCGGAGACCACCGACGTGGCCAATGCGATCCTCGACGGCGCCGACGCCTGCATGCTCTCGGGCGAGACGGCGATCGGCGACCACCCGCGGCTGGTCGTCGAGATGATGCGTCGCATCGCCAGCGCCACGGAGGAGCAGTACCTCCACGATCGCCGCCAGGTGCTCGGCGAGCTGCTCGGCCGCGGTCGCGCCTCCGCCGTGTCCGCCGGCGAGTTTCTCCCCGCGCCCGAGTTTCTCGTGGACGGCCTGCACCCGATCACGCAGGCGGTGGTCGACGGGGCGGGACGGATCGCGGCGGAGCTCGACGCGAAGCTCGTGGTCGTGGCCAGCCGCACCGGCGTGACCGCGATCGCGCGGTCGAAGCGGCGGGGGGCGGTGCCGACGGTGGGCGTGAGCGACGAGCCGGCGACCCTGCGGCAGATGGCCCTCTACTGGGGCGTCACGCCGCTCGCGGCCGTCGTGGCGACCGCCGACACCGGAGGCCTGCTGGAGCACGTCTGCGAGTGGGGCCTCGCCGCCGGCCGGCTGCGGCGGGGGGACCGGATCCTGCTCGTCGCCGGGACCGGCTTCGGCGCCGGTGGTCACAACATGGCGCTCGTGCACGAGGTGTGAAAAAGAAAAAGGTGACAGTCACCAAGAAAAGAAAAGGCGAAAAAGGTGACAGTCACCAAATCTGAAAAAGGTGACAGTCACCAAATCTGGTGAACCTGGCGATCGTGCATGACCCGTCTCTAGCCCAGATTTGGTGACTGTCACCTTTTTCGTCACCTTTTTCGCCTCGAGACCGTTCACGGTACGATCGTCGCCACGCGGCAGACAGCCGGGCGCCGCGCCCCCGGAGACCCTCGGTGCATGAAGGAAACCTGCGTCCTCGCCTACTCGGGCGGCCTCGACACGTCGGTGATCCTCGGCTGGCTCATCGAGCAGGGCTACGACGTCGTGGCCGTCTACGTCGATCTCGGCCAGCCGTGCGAGGATCGGCAGGCGATCATGCGGAAGGCACGGGACTGCGGCGCGGTCGAGTCGCTGCTCGTCGACGTGCGTGAGGATCTCTGTCGAGACTTCGCCTTCCCGGTGATGCAGTGGCAGGCACGCTACGAAGGCACCTACCTGCTCGGCACGTCCATCGCCCGCCCGCTGATTGCGAAGGTGTGCGTCGACGTCGCGCACCGCACCGGCGCCTCGGTCTTCGCCCACGGCGCCACCGGCAAGGGGAACGACCAGTGCCGCTTCCAGCTCGCCGCGGAGGCGCTTGATCCCGGAATCCGCGTGCTCGCGCCGTGGCGGATCGCCGCGTTCCGCGAACGCTTCCCCGGCCGTCAGGAGCTCATCGCGTTCTGCGAAGCGAGACACATCCCGGTCAAGGCCTCGAAGGGCAAGCCCTACAGCTCCGACGAGAACTGCCTCCACACGAGCTACGAGGCCGGGCTGCTCGAGGAGCTCACGACCGACGGCTTCGGCCTCGTCGACTTCGGCATGACGGTATCGCCCCAGGCGGCACCCGACGCGGTGGAGCCCGTGACGATCGAGTTCGAAGCCGGTGTGCCGGTCTCCGTCAACGGGCGGCGGATGGCGGCCCATGAGATCGTCCTCGCGCTCAACGAGATCGGCGGCCGCAACGGCGTGGGACGGACCGACATCGTCGAGAACCGGCTGGTCGGCATGAAGAGTCGGGGCGTGTACGAGGCGCCGGGCATGACGGTGCTCTACGAGGCCCATCGGCTCGTCGAGCAGATGACGCTCGATCGCGATCTCGTGCACCTGCGAGACCGGCTGTCGCCGGAGGTGGCGGAGATGGTGTACTACGGCTTCTGGTACTGCGCGAAAATGGACGCGCTCGGAGCCTTCATTCGCGAGGCCCAGCGTCCCGTGACGGGTCGGGTGGAACTCGGCCTCTACAAGGGCAACATCCTCGTGCGCGGCCGCACGAGTCCGCAGAGCCTCTACGACGCGGCGATCGCGTCGATGGAGGGGGGCGGCTCATACGATCAGACCGATGCCGAGGGCTTCCTCCGCATCCTCGGGCTGCCGCTGCGGGTGCAGGGGCGTGTGCGTCCCCGGCGCGGGTGATGTCGTGACGGACGCCACGCGTGGCGGGTCGGGCCTCTGGCATGAAGCCGTGCGGGTGCTGCGCGTGGGTGTGCGGTGCCTGCCCGTCGAGGCCAGGCGCCCCGCGTCGTGGCTGGCACTCGTCTGCGTGCTCGGCGCCGGCGTCGCGCTGTCGGTTCCGGACACCCCCGGTGGCATGCCGCCGGGCGGGGTTCCCGCGGCGTCGGCCGCCGTCGTCGCCGGGGCTGCGGCGGCGATCGCCGCGATCGGCGACGTGCCCCATGCGAGGGCTCGTGGTCCCCACGTGCACTCGCTCCTGGTGGCGACGACCATCTGCCGATCGACCTGGCCGTTCGTCGCCGCCGTCGCCCTCGGTCTGACCGGGTCGTCCGTCGGCGTCTGGCTCGCGGCGGCCGTCCCGCTCGCGGTGACGAGCAGCATCCTGCTCCGTCGAGCCGGCGCGGACGCGGCCGAGTCGGCCGGTGTCGTGCTGGTGGCCGCGTGCGTCGCGGCCGCGACGGGAGCGGCTGTGTTCATGACCGTGGCCGCGCCGCTGCACGTGGCGGGTGCCGCGGCGGCCGGCGTCGCCGGCTTCGGCGCGGTGACGGTCGCGGCCGTGTCGTGGCTGGCGACCGCCCCGCCGGCAGCGCACGCGTTGGATGCAGGCTCATGGACGCCGGCGGACACGATCGAGGCGCTGGGATGGCCGGCGGGGTCGGGACGATTGGGCGGCGGCCTGCTCATGGCGTCGATGATCGCGGCGCTCCTCGGCATGGCGGGCTGGCTCTTCCTCGCGCCGGAGCGTTCGGGCTGGTACGGCCTGCTGGCGGCGTGCTGCTTCGTCGCACTCGCCGCGCCGCGTGCGACCCTCGCGTGGGGGGCGGTCGGGTCGATCGCCCGATCACGTCTGCTGATGACCGTGGCGGGACCCGGCCTCCGGTCGGCGCCCCAGTGGCGGGTGCCGATCACCACCGCGGCCATCCTCGCCTGGCCCCCGCTCGTGGCCGCCGGGGTCGTCGGAGGTGAGGAGGCCACCGACCGGCTGTGGCTCGTCGCGGAGGTGCTCGCCTGGGGCGTCGCGCTCGCCGTCGTGACGACCGCGGCCCTGCGTCTCGGCGCCGGTCGCGAGACCGTCCTCGCCATCGCGCTCGTCACCGCGGTCGCGTGTTTTCTGGGCTGGAGAGGGACAGTCGGGCCCGAAACCCCCTGGAACGAGGGCAGGAATGGTGTTGAGCAAACCCGTGCTTCCTGCGAGACTCCGCAACCTCGGTCAGGCCCACGAGGGTCGGGCCGTCGGCCGATGGGTCGTCGCGCCGGCCTCGTGGCATCCCATGAAGCCTTCACCGCGTCCGTCGTGCATCCGTTTTGACCCGAGGAGTTGACCCGTGCGAGGAACTCGTACCGCCCTCCGGAATCCTGTGGCCGCCGTCTGGCTCGTGGCGTGCGCCTCCCTGGCGGCCGCCTGCCCGGCCCGCGCCGAGGGTGTCGCCGCCAGCGAGACCATCTTTCCCGCCACGACGCGGGCCTGGCTGAGCGTGCCCGACGTTCGCGGCCTCCGCCAGCGGTTCGATCGCTCACCCTATGGCCAGCTTCTCGCCGACCCCACCATGGCGGCGTTCGTCGACCATGTCCGGGCCGAGATCAACAAAAACAGCAAGCAGCGGCTCGCGAAGCTCGGGCTGACCCTCGAGGACCTCGAGCGGATTCCGGGGGGAGAAGTCGCCGTGGCGGCGATCGAGCCCCAGCCGGGACAGATGGCGACCGTGCTGGTGGTGGACGTCACGGGGCACGAAACCGAGGCCCGGGAACTGGTCGAGACCATCACGGCCCGCCTGCTCGAGCGCAAGGCGACCGTCGTGACGATCGCCGGCGCACCGGCAGGCCTCTCGGTGTACCGGCTGCCCCCCGAGCCGGACGACGAGCGGCGGAAGACGCCGGCCCGGGAACGCCGGGTCGCCTTCGCATACGGTGGTTCGGCGCTCGTCGTCGGCGACGATGCACAGCAGGTCGGGCAGGCGTTTTCCGTCGTCACGACCGGACGCAAGGACAGCCTGGCGGCCACGGCGCCGTTCGCGGGCGTGATGGCACGATGCGGACGCGACATGCCCGCCAACGCGGCGCCGATCCGGTGGTTCGTCGATCCCCTGCCCTTCGCCTCGGTCTACCGTGAGGCCAATCCTCCGCTCGAGAAGCGGAAGGGACCCGACTACGTCACGATCCTCGGCCGCCAGGGTTTCGATGCGGTCAAGGGGCTGGGCGGCCTCGTCGTCTTCGGTGCCGGCGGCCATGCCGTGCGGCATGCCACGATGGTCTGGGCGCCGCCGCTGCCGGGGCGGCAGCCGCTGTCGGGTGAGTCGTACGACCTCGCGGCCAGGATGCTGCAGTTCCCCAACGCCGAGCGCATGGTGCCGCCGGAATGGGTGCCGCGTGACGTGACCGGGTGGTCGGCGCTCAATTGGGATTTCCAGGCGGCGTTCGCCGCCGCGGAGACGCTCGTCGACGACATCGTGGGCGATCGCGGCGTGTTCGACGACGTGATCGCGTCTCTCAAGGAGGATCCGGACGGCCCGCAGATCGACGTGGAGCAGGATCTCGTCGCGGCGCTCGGGACGCGGGTGTCGCTCATCACCGACCATGCCGACCCCGCCGATCCGGATGCGGAGAGGCTCGTGGTCGCGATCGAGACGGTGGATGAGGCCAGGGTGGCGGCGACGATCGCCAAGGTCATGAACGCCGACAAGGACATGGAGCGGAAGGAGATCGCGGGCCACACGGTCTGGGAGCTCATCGACCGGACGGCCGCCATTCCGGAGTTGCAGGTGGAGACGCCCGGGCTGAAGCTTGGCGGTGATCGCGACGACGACGGCCGCCGCCGTCGGCAACGCATCCGGGAAAAGGAGGAGAAACTCCTGCCCCACTCCTCGGTCACCGTCGCCAAGGGCCATCTCTTCATCGCCTCGCATCGCGACGTGCTCGAGCGGGTGCTCGTGACGCCCGGCGGTGTCGATGCACTGGCGTCGGCCGACGACTACGCCCTGGCGATCCGGGAGATCGACCGGCTGCTCCCGACGCACACGGCGCTCAAGTCGTTCGGGCGCGAGGACGACACGATCCTCCCCGCCTACGAACTGCTCCGCCGGGGATCGATGCCGAAGTCCCAGAGCGTGTTCGGACAGCTGCTCAACGGCCTGCTCGGCGACGGCAAGCCGGGGAGCGTGCGCGAGCAGCGGCTCGACGGCTCGACGCTCCCCGAGTTCGAGGTGATCCGCCACTATTTCGGCACCGCCGGGGTCGGCATGGAGTCGGTCGCGGAGGGATGGTTCGTCACCGGGCTCTCACTGCCCAGGGTGGCGCAGGAGCCCGAGGTCGCCCGCAGTCCCGACACGACCGCGATCGAGCGCTGAGCACGGGACTCGTGCCTGAGCCCCCACGTCGCGTGGTCCTCTTCGCGTCGCGTGGTCGCATTCGCATCGCGTGGTCGCATTCGCATCGCGTCGTCCTGGCCTCAGGGGCGGGATGATCGCCTGGATTCCACGACCGCCCAGAACGGGTGCTGCCGGTCGCCCCTCAGCCGCACGTCCTCGAGCAGGAGCGTGAGGTCGGGGACGACCGGTCCGCGATGGAGCGTGCGGCCGTCGACCGTGACCGTCGCCGGCTGGGTGAAGTCCAGCAGTTCCGGCGACAGCCAGACCTTCACCTGCTCGGTGCCACACCGCGCCGTGATGCCGTTCGTGGCTCCGACCTTGGCCTCGATCGAGAGCGGGCGCGAGCCCGGCGGCGGTGGCCAGTCGCTCGGGAGCACCATGGTGCGCGGCGGCGCTCCGGCGACCTCCAGCCACCAGAAGAAGCGATCCCAGGGACGCATCGTGACCGCCTCGATCTCCGGTGGGAAGGGCGTGCGCGACTTCCTCCGCATCCAGTCGAAGATGCGGATGATCTCCTCGAAGAAGTGCTCGTGTCCCCGGCCGCGATACTCCACGTAGGTGAGGTCGTAGCCCCGCAGGAACCCGCGGTCGAGCGTCGCGGCGTTCCGCTTGAGCGTGCCGCCATCGAGCTCACCGCCGACGATGCAGGTCGGCAGCCGCTCGGCGTTGCGCCAGATGTGCGTCACGTAGCGGTCGGCCGTGGGGGTGACGGCGACGAGGCCGGCCCAGAGATCGGGGTGCGCGAGCGCGACGTCCCACGCCGCGTCACCTCCCATCGCGTGGCCCGAAAGGAAGACGCGATCGGTATCGATGGCGAAGCGGCGCATCGCTTCCCGTAGCGCTGCGAGGACCGCGGCATGCTCCCGCGGCGTCGCGCCGTAGGACGACTGCCCTTCGTCGGCCCAGGCGGGGGCGACCACGATCGTGCCATGCCTCCCGGCCTGCCCCTGTCGGAGGCCGTCGGGCCCGGGCATGCCGGCCCACCATTCGATCTGCCGCAGCGGCGTCGAGCCGGCGCCGTGCAGCGTGACCACGGCGGGATAGCGACGCAGGGGGTCGTATTCGGGCGGCAGCTGCACGAGGCATGCCCTTCCCTGTGCGTCCGCGTCGGGCCCGGGCACCTCGAGTTCGAACATGCCCGGAGCCACGGCGTCCGGCGGATCGAGGGGTGGACGCATGGCGGCCACGAGTGCGGCGACGGTGCGGGCATCGGAGGCCTCCTCGCCGCGCAGCCGCAGGAGAACGTCCCGCCGCACCGCGTCGTCCTTGCCGCGCAGATAGTCGCGGACGAGTCCGCGGACGCGGACGGCCGACAGGGCGATCTTGAGGGTGTCGCCGTTGACCTCGGTGCCGAGCCAGCCGTTGATCGCCAGCGCGGTCGCACGATCGGCCGACAGCGTGCCGTCCGCGCCGAGCCGCTCGAAGGTGGTGAGCCGCGGGAGGGTTCCGAATGACAGCTCGCGCTGCATCTCTGCGACGACATGGGCGGCGGCGTCACGCTCCGTGTCGTCCTCGAGGGCGGCGATCCGCTCACCGGCCGCCGTCACGAGCGCGGCTGCGCGCTCGCGCCGCACACGATAGTCATCGCGGGTCTCGCGCACCGCCTCGAGAATCTCCCCGTCCGCATCGTCGGCCGGGAACGAGTCGAGCAGCTGCAGGGCCAGGCGGTCCTGGCCCACGCGGGCCCGCAGGAGAATCTCGTCGTAGATGCGGGCCGCCATGAGACGCGCCAGGCTCCGCCGCTCGCGGCCGAGATCGGCGAGATCCGGAAACTCGCGCAGCACCTCGTCGAGCTCCCGCCCGGCCTCGTCGTACCGCTCCCCCTGCATGAGCAGCCGCACCAGCCGCAGCCGCTGCTCCGGATCGTTCGGATTCACCGCGCGGGCGATGACGCGTCGCAGGGCCTCGCGTGGGATCGACGTCGTGGCGACGCGCATGTCGAGCAGCAACGGCTTCTCGGTGCGGATGCCCTCCAGACGCACCCAGCGGGGCGTGACCTCCGTGATCCCCTGCACCACGTCCACGCGGCCGCTTCCGGTCGCGAGCGACAGCACGCGACGGCCGAACTCGTCGAAGGGCGTCACGTCGACGACCGAGCCGATGCCGACGACGCGGCGGCCGGTATCCGCGACCCGTTGCGGGATCAGGAGTCGCTCCATGCCGAGGTCGGCGGGGACGCGCTCCGTCGCGACGACACGCCGCTTCGACACCATGGTGCGGGTGAGGCCATCGTCACAGACGAGCACCGGCCCCGCGGCCGGTGCCTCGGGCTCCGCGAGTGGATCGACCACCACGCCCGGCAGCATCGCGAAGCTTCCCTCGAGCACCCGCCCGTCGTCGAGTTCGACCCGGTCGGCCAGGGTCGGGACCGCGAGGCAGAGCGAGAGGGTGCCCGCGAGCGAGAAGCGTGCGAGGCGGCGACGCGGGGGGCACGACGTCATGATCCGTTGCATGGACGGTGTCCTCCCCGCACGGGCAGCGGAAACCATGCCGTGATCGTAGCGGCCCGGCGACGATTGCACGGAACCCGGTTTCATCATGGTGGCCGGCTCCTCCTTGACCGGGCGCCCTCGGCAGACCGACACTCGCGGTTCCGGCACGGCACCCATGGTCCGCTGCCGCGGGTCCAGAGCGCCCGGATCGACCGCCCCTCCGGCTCCCTCATGCCTCGTCACGACCGGCATTCCGCCGACAGGTTCGCCGACGATCCTCGCAGCCGGTCGCGATGCGCCCCCTCGCCTCCCGACTGGTGCCGCGGCCTGCTCGTCGCCGCGCTCGTCGTCCTGCTCCTGCTCCCCGTCGTGCTTTCGGTCATCGTCGGCCTGGGCGGGCTGCTGCGGGCGTTGGACGACCGGCCCGCGGCCCGCGTGTGCGACTGGACGGCACTCGTCATCGGGGCGGCGTGGCTCACGTCCCTGGTGGCGACGACCGTTCTGACGGCCGTCACGGCACTCGCCCCGCCCCCGCCTCCTCCTCGACGCAGGCGTCCCCGACGTCGGCGACGCGACCGCGGTTCCGTGGAATCCGGCGGGGTCTGAACGATGGCGATCGCGTTTCGCTGCACCCGTTGCCGCGCCCGACTCCACGTCCCCACGCGCTGGGCCGGTGGCAGCGTCAGCTGTCCGCGGTGCGAGACCCGGGTGGTCGTGCCCGCCGAACCTCAGGCCGAACGCCCCGCCTTCGAGAGCCGTGAGGTGGAGCAGTCACTCGCCATGCTCGAACGGCAGGGGAACGGCCTCGTGGCGGCAGAGGATCCGGCCGCCACGGGCGCCGGGCCCTCCGGAACCGCGATGCGCCCGGTGCGGGTGGGACGTGCAGGCGTGACAGTGCCGTGGTGGGCGATCTATGCTGCGAGTCTGCTGATCCCTGCGACGGCCATCGTGGCCTTCGCCTGCGGTGTCTGGTGGCACACGGTGACAGGTGGTCCATGAACCTCAAGACAGCGGCCTCTTGGATGGCCAGGGCGCGGGATGGACGGAATCGGCACGCGCGGCTCATCGGCCTGGCTGTGATGCTCGCCGCCGCGTCCTGCGGGACGTCCGCCTCGGCGCAGCAGGCGAAAGGCACCGTGAGCTTCTCGCGGGAGATCGCCCCCCTGCTCGTCACGAAGTGCGGAGGGTGTCACGTCGCCGGCCGCAAGGGCAACTTCCAGATGGCGTCCTACGACATGCTCATGCGATCCGGCATGGTGCAGCGGGGTGCCGCCAACGCGAGCCGCCTGCTCGAGGTGATCCTGAGCGGCGACATGCCGCGCGGTGGGGCGAAGGTGTCACCCGCGGAGGTCGGGCTCCTCCAGCGTTGGATCGACGGGGGCGCGGGCTGCGACGTGCCCGACCCCACGGTCGCGATCGACCTTCTCGCGCGGGGTGCGGTGGCCGCGGCGATGCCCGCGGCGGCGCCCAGGCCCGCGCTCAAGCCGGGTGATGTGTCGTTCGCATCGGACATCGCATCGATCCTCGTCGACCAGTGCGGCAACTGCCACTCCGACACCGATCCGGAAGGCAACCTGCGGCTCACGTCGTTCCAGCGGCTGATGCGGGGCGGACGCAACGGCCCCGCCGTGACGGCGTCCAATGGCAAGGGGAGCTTGATCGTGCAGAAGCTCCGCGGCACGGCCGAGGAGGGGGACCGCATGCCCCTCGGACGCGACCCGCTGCCGTCCGACGTGATCGCCGCGATCGAGAAGTGGATCGATCAGGGCGCGACGCTCGACATGCTCGGACCGGATGATCCGCTCGAGGCAGTGGCGGCCGCAGGCCGCTCCCGCGCGCTCGGCGACGCCGAGCTGCTGAAGACACGTGCGAAGGCCGCAGGTCCGGTGTGGAGGCAGGCGCTCCCCGACGAGAGCCCGACGGTCGCCGCGCGTCGTCGCGTGACCGTGCTGGGCAATCTGCCGGCGGAGCGACTCGTCGACATCGCCGACCGGAGCGAACGGCTCGAGGACAAGCTGCGGGGCCTGGTCATCGAGGGTGACGGCCCGCTGCTCAAGGGAGGCGTGGTCGTCTACCTGTTCGGCAAGGCGTACGACTTCAGCGCCTTCTGGCAGGAGATCGTCGGGAAGGAGCGCCCCCGCGGCATCACGGGCCATGCGGGCGTCGCGGGTGACGTCGTCTACGCGGCGGTGCTCGCGTCGAGCAGCGATGACGACGCCGATCTCGACCTCCAGCTCGCGGAACAGATCGCGGCCGCCGCCTTCACGGCGCGGTCCGTCCCGGACTGGTTCGCCCGGGGCGCCGCGCGATCGCTCGCCGTGCGACTCGCTCCGAAGGCGGCGCTTGCCAAGGACTGGAAGCGGGACGCCGGCACTGCCGTCGCCACGATCGGCTCGACGGCCGACTTCCTCGGCGGCCACGCCGATCCGGCCGCGGTCGCCGTGGCCGCCGGCAACTTCGCCACCTCGTTCGCCCCGCCGGCACGGCTGGCGAAACTCGTCGCGGCGCTCGATGCCGGCACGCCCTTTCCCGACGCCTTCACGTCGGTGTTCAAGAGCACGCCGGAGCAGCTCTACACGGCCTGGGCCGCGAAGCAGAAGCCGAGCAAGCGATAACGCCGGCTCGATTTCTCCAGAGCGACGCGCCGCCAGTCTGGTCCGTCAGTCTGTCTGGTAGGCGACGGGGGTCGGCGAACGCTCGACGAGCGTGTGGCCGCCGCGGCCACAGCGAGGAGACTTTTGCCGCCCCCGAGCCGGTCCTCCACGTGCGCCGATTGCGCACCAAGGCAGGCTCGATCGTTCCAGAGCGACGCGCCGCCAGTCTGGTCCGTCAGTCTGTCTGGGAGGCGACGGGGGTCGGCGAACGCTCGACGAGCGTGCGGCCGCCGCGGCCGCAGCGAGGAGACTTTTGCCGTCCCCGAGCCGGTCCTGCACGTGCGCCGGAAACGCACGCGTCGGCACGGCCGTGAACCGACTATCGAGTTTGCGGGTCACGAGCATCGACCTCTCGAGCGCGAGGCGATACGTTTTCCACCGCAATGCCGTGGTGACCGGGGATGCGGAGAGCTCGTTTTGGTACATACGGGGGTGCCTTGGCCCCGGGGCATGTGATCCGGAAGGCGGCTTGTGACCGTCGCCGGCGTGACACGCGATCGGAACCATTGATCGGCCCCCAACGAGCCGCGTTCAGAGCTCACCGGCATGGTTGGTCAGCAGCACGAGCATGGCAGAAAACGTATCGCCTCACACTCCTATGAGAGGTCGAGGGCGTCACGGCCGTGCGGCTCGAGCGATTTCGTGTTCCGCTCGACCGCCATGACGATCATCTGCCGCCGCCCGCCGTCGGAAGCCGTGGCGATGATGGGCAGCACCTGCCGCTTGTTCGGCATGTCCACACGCACGCGGAACGTGCCGTCGGACTGCACCCGCACCGGTTCCCCCTGCAGGGTGACGCGGGCGTCCGGCTGCGTCACGCCGTAGACCACCATCTCGGCGTCCACGTCGAGCTGAAAGTCGGTGCGGAACGTCGGCTCGCTGTCGCCATCGTCCGGCCCCGTGGACCGCGGACTGGTCACCATCGGGCGGCGGAGCCGCTCCTCGAAGAGTTCCTGGAGTTCGGTGCTGTTGTTCTCGGGGGAGAACCCGCCACTCATCGCGTAGATGCGGTCGCAGTCGCCGAGGATCTCGCCCCAATGCACGTCGAGCGTGTCGCTCTGCGATGCCGGCGGGGTGGCGACGGCATTGCTCCGCGCCAGCCCGTGGAATCGCCCCGACGAGGTGAGATAGCCGATCTCGACCTTGCACCGCATCGGCTCGCGCACGTCGATGAACCAGTTCTTGACACCCCCGTGCACCTCGATTTCCCGGATCACGCGGGCCGCCGGCGACGCCTGCGACGCCGTCTCGATCCGCAGCACCCGCAGGACCGGGCGGGCGGAGTGCCACTCCTGACCGAGGGCGGCCTGGGCGCGGGAGATGCTGCGGGGCGTGATCTCCCAGAAGGCGTGCATCCAGTAGGGCCCGCGCACCATGAGCACCATCCGGTCGCGTGCCGGTCGGTTGGCGCGGCCGGCCTCCGGACGCGTCGCGAGGTTCTTCGCGCGGGCGAGCCGCTCACGGGCCTCCGCGATGCGACGCACGACTTCCGGGTCGGTGGGGGCCGCGACGGCCACCGAGGCGGGATTGCGACGCGGTCGCGACGCCGGGACCCCCGGGCCGGAGGCGCCGGGAATGCCGCCGAGCACCAGCCCCGACTTGGCCCGCCGTACGAGCGCCCGGATGAGTTGGTCCTTGCGCATGGAGTGCCAGCCCGGCACACCGTGCTGCTTGGCCATGCGGGCCAAATCCCGCACCGGCTTCTCCCTGAGGCTCGCGGTGGTCATCGGACGCTGGTTCCCGGGGACGGCGGCCGCCCGTCGCGATGTCTGCGACGGATACGAACGCACCTTCCGAGGCTACCCAGAAAAAGCCGGAGCGGCAACCTGCCGGTCGCCGTTATCGCGTCACAAGTCGTTTTTCCGCAGGGACTTGTGGCGTCCTTTGCGGCTGGCCGTCGGTCAGTCGCCGCGGAGCCGCAGGCTCCGTTCCGCCAGTTTTTCGCGAACCTCGTTGAGGCTCGTCACACCGAAGTTCTTGCACTCGAGCAGGTCCTCGGCGGTCCTCCGCACCAGGTCGCCGATCGTCATGATGCCCAGCTTCGTGGTGCACTTCCGGGCCCGCACCGAGAGGTTGAGGTCGGTGATCGGCAGGGCGTAAATCTGCTGGTCGTCGGCCGAGGGCTCCTCGAACTCCGCTTCGGGGGCAGCGGCCGCTCCGGCGACGGCGAGCTGGCCGAGCGTGAGCCCCTTCGCGGCGAGCATGTCCTTGATCTCGACGAGGCTCGTCTCGCCGAAGTTCTTGCTGGCGAGCAGTTCCTCCTCGCTCGTCCGTGCGAGGTCGCCGAGTGTCATGATCCCCATCTTCTGGAGGCAGTTGCGGCTGCGGACCGACAGCTCGAAATCGGTGACCGGGAGGCCGAGCACCTGGTCGAGGCGATCCCGCTGCCGCATCTCCTGTTCGCCGAGCTGGAGATCACCCGCCGCGGACGAGTCGCGCATGAAAAGGCGGGCCCGCGGATGGTCGGGAAACGCCTCGAGAATCCTGCGGTAGCACTGCTGCGCCCGCGCGAAGTCGTCGTGGTCTTCGTAGAGGATGCCGAGGTTGAGCAGGGCGCCGACGGTCGGCGGATAGCGCTCGAGCGACCGCTCGTAGCAGGCCTTCGCCTCCTCGTCGTTCCCCAGTCGATCGTGGATCACGCCGAGTGCGAAGAGCGCCGTCGGATGTCCGGGGTCGATGGCGATCGCCCGCTCGTAGGCCTCGCTCACCTGCTCGATGTCGGCCCCCTCGGCCGCGAGCATGTTGCCCCGGGCCACGCACAGGTCGGCCGAGGTCGCCGCCTCGCCGCCGGCCTGCTCCAGCTCGCGGCGGGCGCGGTCATGGTGGCCGGCCGACCGCAACGACTCCACCGCTGCCGCGACGCAGCATCCCGCCTCGTAGCCGGCCTTCCGCGCGGCGGTGAAGGCATCGACCGCCTTGTCGTGAACGCCGAGCGCGGCGTGCGCGAGCCCCTGATGAAAGAGGGCGAGGGCGCCGCCGTCACCGGAGCGGAGCGTTTCGAGGGCCTCGCGTGCCTGGCCGAGGAGCCGCTGGCACACGCCGAGCCTCACCGACGCGGCCGGACTGCGGTCGGTGTTCGATTCGAGTTCGCGCACCGCGGCGCGAAGCTCGCGGTGTGCCGTCGCGTCGCGGCCGAGCGACTCCACGAGCGAACGCACCTCCGCTGGGCCGAAGGGACCGTTCCCCACGATGAGATCACGAACATCGGAGAGCGGTGTGGCAACCATGGCGTGCGGGACTCCGGGCAGGGGACGACAATGAGCGAATGAGCGGCGAATGTGGACGGACGCCACGACGAGAGCCAGCGGCGGGAGTCGAACCCGCAACCCCCGCATTACGAATGCGGTGCTCTGCCAATTGAAGCTACGCTGGCACGGCAGGGGCGAGGGCTCGCCGGCCGCGGCAACCCGCAAAAGTAGCGCACCGGGCGTGGCGTCGTCAAGCCAGCGGATCCATCGCCGGGGGCGTGCCGAGCTCCGCCACGAGCCCGGGGTCTCCGACCCGGCAGGAGCGTCCTGCCAAAACGGTGCGGGTCAGGGGCAAGACGACCGCACCGTCGGACCATGGGCCGGAGACTCCGGGCTCGGCAGCTGGGGCCGGGCCGGGGGGCCTCTCATCACCCAAGTGGGAATGCACGTGGCGTGCCAGACTGCTTTTTTCTTTTTTTGCCGTCGCGACTCGTCGGATGCGGAGCGGCGCACGGCCGGTGGCACCCGGGAAGAAGCCTTTTTTGATCGGGCACGCTCGCGCGCACCTGTCGCGTCGCAATCTGAGACCGGTGCGCCGACGAGTGTCGAGCGAACGCGGCGTTTCGCAGCGCGCGCGGCATTTCGCGTCGCCGGATCCCGGTCTCGGTCGGCGGGACCTCGGGCCGGTATCATTCGTCAGATGCGAGCCAGGCTTCTGCACCGGTGCCAGTCTTCGGCTGCCAGTCTTCCGCACCGCCTCTCGAGACGCCCGTGAATCCGCGCCTGCCAGCCTGCGTCGGTCGCTACCTCTGTGGCCCGGGCCATCCGCTGCTGGTCGTGGCCGGACCCTGCGTGATCGAGAGCGAGCCGCTCTGCCTGAGCATCGCCGAGGAGCTCGCCGGGATCGCCCGGGAACTGCCCGTGCAGATCGTCTTCAAGGCCTCGTTCGACAAGGCGAACCGGACGAGCGTCGCGTCTTTCAGGGGCCCCGGCCCCGAGGATGGGCTGGCGATCCTCGACCGCGTCCGTGCGGCCACCGGGCTGCCCGTGACCACCGACGTGCATCTGCCCGAGCAGGCCGCGGCTGCGGGGCGTGTCTGCGACATGCTCCAGATTCCCGCCTTCCTCTGCCGTCAGACCGATCTGCTCCTCGCCGCGGCCGCGACCGGTCGCGCCGTGAACGTGAAGAAGGGGCAGTTTCTCGCGCCGGGCGACATGCGGCACGCCGTGGCGAAGCTCCTGGCCGGCGGCTGTCGCGACGTCCTGCTCTGCGAGCGGGGCACGTTCTTCGGATACGGGCGCCTCGTGAACGACTTCGGGGGGCTGCCGACGATGCGGGCGCTCGGGGTGCCGGTGATCTTCGACGCCACGCACTCGGTGCAGCGGCCGGCGAGCCTCGGCGAGGCGACCGGAGGCGACCGTGCCCTCGTCGAGCCACTCGCGCGGGCGGCGGCGGCCGTGGGGATCGATGGGCTGTTTCTCGAGACGCATCCCGACCCGGATACCAGCCCGAGCGACGGCCCGACCATGGTGCCGCTCCATGAACTGCGCGCGGTGCTCGGGCGGATCGTCCGCATTCACGAGGCCCGCCTGGCCGGCGAGGATGGGAGATGAGGCACGCGTTCGTCGCCCGCGCCTCCGGCGTCGCGCGTCCGATCTCGTCGGCATGCTCGGTCGGCCTGCTCTGTTCGATCTTCGTCTGTCTGGTCACGGCGTCCGGGTGTGGCCGTCCTGCCGGTGACGGGGGCGGCTCGTCCGTCTCCCCGGCGGCCGTGCCGCGTCCCGTCACGAGGGTGTCGCGGGACAAGATTCTCGAAAGCGCGCTCGCCGTGCTCGACCGCCTCGACGACTTCGACGAGGCGCGCGGTGCGGAGCTCGTCTTCGATCGGATCAACCAGTGGGCCCGCCTGGCCCCGACGGACGCGGTCGCGGCCTGGCGGCAGGATTCCCTCGCCGACACGCTTTCCGCGCGGCTGCGTGACGAGCTGACGGAGATCGTGCCCGACGCGAACGGCTTCGCCATGGGCGATGTCGTCTTTCTTCGGGACCAGCGCTGGCTGGCGGACATCGCCCGGGTGGCACGGGGTGAGGCGCGGGATGATCTCGAGGTGGCTCTCGCGCTCTTCGAGTGGACGGTGCGGTCGCTGGCACTCGTCGGCGATCCTCCGACCGCACCGACCGCGACCAATCCGGGCACGCGGTGGTGTCTGCCGGGAGAGATCCTGCTCGCCGGTCGAGCGAGCGGGCCGCAGCGGGCATGGATTTTCCTGCAGCTGCTGCGCCATGCGGGTCTCGACGGGGTCATGCTCGGCCTCGGTGGTGGTGCCGAGCAGGCGCCGCGCAGCTGGCTCCCCGCGGTCCTCGTCGATGGCGAGCTTCACCTCTTCGAGCCGGTCTACGGCATGCCCGTTCCGGGGCCGGACGGCGCCGCCGTGGCGACCCTGCGCCAGGCTGCCACCGATCCCGCGATCCTCGCCGGCTTGTCGCTGCCCGATCGGCCCTATCCCGTGCAGGCTGCCGACCTCACGGCCGTCACCGTCCTGGTCGCAGCCGATCCGTTGAGCCTCTCGCGAAGGATGGTGGTGCTCGATCCCGACGTGCGCGGCGCGAGGGAGATGCGCGTCGCGGTCGATGGGTCGCGGCTGGCGGCCGCCGCGAACGCGGCGGTGGAGGCATCCGGGGTGACGCCGGCCACGCCCGCGCTCTGGGAGTTTCCCTGGGAGACGCTCGCGCGACGCCGATCCGAGGCGACGCGCGTGGCGGAGGCCGTGCAGCGGGAGCTCGCGCCGCTCCAGGTGCCCTTCGTGCCACAGGCGGGGACGGACCGTCCGGAACTGCTGCGGCCCCTCCTGACCGCGCGACTCCGCGAGTTTCGTGGCGAGCTCGACGGGCCGCAGGGCGCGAAGGCGGCCTACCTGGCGGCGCGTGCCGGCCGCTCCGCGGTGGCGTCGGCCGTGGCGGGATTGCCCGCCGCGCAGGCGGAGGCTGCCCGCACCCTGTTCACCCGCATGAAGGAGGACGCCGCGTACTGGCTCGGCATCCTCACGCTGGCGGAGGGGGAATACGAGGCCGCCATCGACTACCTCGGCCGCATGACCGTGGAGGGATCGCCCGACAGCCGCTGGACCGATGCGGCGCGGACGAACCTCGCCCGCGCGCTCATCGCCGTCGGGCGCACCCGCGAGGCGGCCGCCGCCCTGCGCGAGGATCTCTCACCACAGCGATTCGGCAGCCGGGTGCTCGCGGACCGCCTCGAGCGCGCGGTGGAAGCCGGAAAACCGGTCGTCGAACCCGGGACGCGCGCCGCGTCGGTCCCGAGCGGGTGAACGCCGCGGTGGCGGCCGCCAGCGTTGCCCCGATGGGCTTCGAACGGTAGTCTACAGGGCTTCCCGCAAGGGTGTCCCGACCCACTTCGTGAGTGACGTTTCGGCCATGAAAGACGGCATCCATCCCCAGTACATCGACACCGTGGTCCGCTGCGGCTGTGGCAACACGTTCGCCACGCGCAGCACCGTGCCCGAGATCAAGGTCGACATCTGCAACGTGTGTCATCCGTTTTTCACGGGCAAGCTGAAGTTCGTCGACACGGCCGGTCGGATCGAGAAGTTCAAGACCAAGTTTGCGGGCGCCGGCTACGCCAGCCTCAAGAAGGCGAAGGGAACCGTGAAGGCTGCCGAGGCGCCCGCGTCCTGAACCGTTCAGGGGTGTGACGACGCCGGCACGGCATCCTGCCGTGGTCGACCGCCCAGGCGTCATCCAATCGCACCGCCGGCCCGGGAACGGTGTCGGCGGCGGTGCGGGTTACGTGTCGTGCGGATGGTGAAGCCGTGCGGGAGCCGACGCGCGGTTCGGTCCACGGGACGGGAGTGGTGAGTCATGCGCGACGACCTCGAGGCGACGCTCGCCCGCTTCGAGGCGCTCGAGCGGGCGCTCGCCGACCCGGCCGTGCTCGCCGACGCCCAGCAGCTTTCGGCGGCGGCCCGGGAGCACGGGACGCTCGCGCGACTCGCCCGTCGCTACCGGGATTTCCGCGGCCTCGAACGGCAGATCGCCGACCTGCGCGAGCTGGCCGCGGGCGACCCCGAGATCGCGGCCCTCGCGGCCGCCGAGCTGCCCGCGCTCGAGGAGCGGCGTGATCGGGAGTGGGACGCCATCGTCGAGCTGGGGTCGGACGACGCGGATGCCGACCGGCCGCGCTGCATCGTCGAACTGCGGGCCGGCACGGGCGGCGACGAGGCGGCGCTCTTCGTGCGCGACCTCTACGAGATGTATCGACGGTACGGCACGGAGCACGGCTGGCAGTTCGAGGTGCTCGACGCCAGCCCGACCGAACTCGGCGGCTTCAAGGAGCTCGTCCTCGGCGCGTCGGGGGACGGCGTCTACCGCCGGCTCCGGCACGAGAGTGGCGGGCATCGCGTGCAGCGCGTGCCGGATACCGAGACGAAGGGGCGCATCCACACGTCCGCCGCCACCGTCGCCGTGCTGCCGGAGCCGGAGGACGTGGAGGTGTCGATCGCACCGGACGAGTACCGCAAGGACATCTTCTGCGCCAGCGGCCCGGGCGGGCAGCACGTCAACAAGACCGCCTCGGCCGTGCGCCTGACGCACCTCGAGACCGGCATCGTCGTGCAGTGCCAGGACGAGAAGAGCCAGCACAAGAACCTCGCCAAGGCGCTGCGGGTGCTCAAGACGCGGCTCTACGAGCATCGCCGCAGCATCGAGCACGAGAAACGGGCCACCGAGCGACGCACGCTCGTGGGATCGGGGGATCGCAGCCAGCGCATCCGCACCTACAACTTTCCGCAGAACCGGGTCACCGACCATCGCATCAACGAGAGCTTCACGCTCGACCAGGTCATGGCCGGCCGACTGGGGCTCGTGATCGACGCCATCGAGCGGCACGTGCGCGAGGCGCGGCGCAGCGCGATGGAGCCGGAGCAGACGGCAGGTCGTTCCCCGTGACGCGGCGGGCCGGAGAGCGGGTGGCCCGCGTGTGGGGTGAGGGCCGGGATCCGGCGGTCGGGAGGCATGCATGAGCGCGAGCGATGCGGGGGAACCGGCGACGCCCGGTGCGTCCGAGGCACCCTGGACGGTGGGGCGGCTGCTCACGTGGACGACCGGCTGGCTGACGAGCCGGGGCAGCGAGTCGCCACGGCTCGATGCCGAAGTGCTGCTGGCCCACGTCCGCGCGTGTCCCCGGATCGCGCTCTACACGGCGTTCGGCGAGACGGTGCCCGACGGGGAGCGGGCGCGGTTCCGCGACCTCGTGCGGCGTCGCGGCGCGGGGGAGCCGGTGGCCTACCTCGTCGGGCAACGCGAGTTCTTCTCGCTGGCATTCGCCGTCAGCCCGGCCGTGCTCGTGCCGCGGCCGGAGACCGAGGGGCTCGTCGTGCGGGCGATCGATCTCTGCCGCGCCGCGCCCGCGGGGATTCGGCTGCTCGACGTCGGCACCGGCTCGGGCGCCATCGCCGTGGCGATTGCGAAGCACGTGACGACGGCGCGGCTCGTCGCGACCGACATCTCGCCGGAGGCGATCGCCGTGGCCCGTGACAACGCGGGGCGTCATGGCGTGGCGGACCGGATCGACTTCGTCACGTGCGACCTCGTGCCGTCCGGCGGGCCGTGGGACGTCATCGTGTCCAACCCCCCCTACGTGCGCGAGGACGAGTTTCCCACGCTCCCGCCCGACGTGCGGCTGCACGAGCCGCGGACGGCGCTCGTCGCGGGACCGACGGGCGTGGAGGTGGTGATCCGGCTCGTCGATGCGGCCGCGCGCGTGCTGGTGCCGGGTGGCTGGCTCCTCGTCGAGATCGGCCCGACGGTCGTCGCGGCGGCGGAGGCTGCGGTGGCAGCCCGGCCCGAGCTGGCCGCGGAGCCGACGCTCAGGGACCTCGCGGCCCGCCCGCGGATCGTCCAGGCGAGACGGCGCTGAAGGTCTCGCCCGTCGCGTCCGCAGCGCTCGTCAGCCCGATTTCCGCAGACCCGATTGCCCCCGGACGCGACGGCGCCCGTCAAGAAGAGTGGGGACGGTGGGTGTCGCCACGGGCGGCCCGCCCCCGGGCGCCCCCAGGCGGGCGGCCCCGACCATCGGACCGGGAGGTTTCGGATGACCGATCACCGGGGAGCCGTGCGGTCGCACGTCGCGACATGGCGGCGGCTGCTGCCCACGAACACGTTCGCGATCCCGGCAGCACGCGTCGCCACCATGCTCGCCGCGACGTGGAGGCGGCTGCCGCTGCGCGAAGACCCGCTGCCGAGTCGTCCGCTCGTGGTGGTCGCGGCCTGCCTCGTCGCGGGGTGCGCCTGGGGATCGTGGGTGCCCGGCACGGCGGGCCCGCCGCCGGGGGTTTCCGCCCACTGGCGGGCCGGCGTGCACTGGCTGGCCGGGGTGGCCTGCGTGATCGCGTGGCATGGCGCGGCGTCGCGCGGCCGGGCCCGCCTCGCGGTGGCGAGCCTCTGTCTGGCCGTGAGCTCGGGCGCCGCGGCGTGGTCGGTGGCGAGGTCGTCGCTCTTCCCCGCCGATGAGCTCGCCTGGCACCTGTCCACGCGACCGGTTCCGGTCGCGATCCGCGGCACGGTGCTCGAGTCGCCGAGTGCCCTGCCGCCGGCATCGCCCGACCCGCGGCTCGCCGCCGCGATCGGGCCGTCGAGCCAGGTGTCGCTGGCCGTGTCGGCGCTGCGCGACGGCGCGAGGTGGCGGGCTGCTTCGGGCGTGGCGACCGTGATCGTGGGTGTGGCACCGGCCGACCTGCCACCGCTCGTCGTGGGCACCGAGGTCGAGCTCACGGGCCGGGCCCTGCGTCGTCCGCCCGCCCTGAATCCGGGCGAGTTCGACGCGGCCCGGAGGGCTCGGCTCGACCGCAGCCTCTCGATCGTGCGGGTGCGGTCCGCGGCCGACATGCACCCGCGCGCCCCGCCGCCGGCATGGTCGGTCGCGGCCGCGGTCGATCGTCTGCGGGCGGGCGGGGCCGCCGCACTGCGGGCCTGCGTCTCGGCCGAGCGCGTGCCGCTGGCCGACGCCCTGCTGCTCGGCAATCGCAGCCTGCTTGCGCGTGACGAGGCCGACCGGTTTCTCGTCACCGGCACGATCCACATTCTCTCGATCTCGGGGCTGCACGTGGGGCTCATCGCGATCGCGCTCTTCGGCATCGTGCGCTGGCTGCCGGTGCCGCGGCCTGTCGCGCTGCTCGCGGTCGCGTCGTGCACCGGCCTCTACATGGTGCTCGTCCGCGCCGAGACGCCGGTCGTCCGTGCGACCGTGCTCGTCTGGCTCGCCTGCGGTGCGGCCGCGGCCGGTCGCCATCCCGCGTCGCTCACCGGCCTGGCCGTGGCGGCGGTGGTGGTGCTCGTGCGGCGGCCGTCCGACGTGCTCGAGGTCGGCCCGCAGCTGTCGTTCCTCGCCACGGCGGTGCTCGTGGGGGTCGCCGCACTCGACCGGCAGCGGCGCGCGCGGCCGCTCGACCCGATCGACCGCCTCATCGACAGGAGTCGGCCGCCATGGCATCGGTGGCTGCGTCGGCGCTGGTCCGCCGCGGCCACGCTCTGCCTTGCGGGAGCGGCCGTCTGGATCGTGACGACGCCGCTCGTCGCGGCCTCTTTCCACGTGGTCAGCCCGGTGGGCCTGGTCCTCAACGTCGTGATCGCCCCGCTCGTCTCCGTCGCGATGCTGGCCGGATTCGCCTGTCTCGCGGTGGCGGCGTTCTCGACCACCCTCGCGGTCGGCCCCGGACTCGCGTGCGACGCGGCCCTCGCGGTCGTCGACCGTCTCGTGGCGTGGGGGGCGCTCGTCCCCGGCGGCCACGTCTGGGTCACCGGACCGCCGTGGTGGTGGGTCGTCGGGTGGTACGTGCTGCTCGTGCTCATCCCCTGCCTGCTCGCGGCGGTGCAGGTGCGGAGGGCTCCGGTGTGGATCGGCACGGCGGCGGCATGGTGCGTCGCCGGCGTGGTCGCGACCACGGCCGCCCGGCTCGTCGCGCCCGCGCCGGCCGAGCTGCGGGTCGTGGTGGCGTCGATGGGCCACGGCTGTGGCATCCTCGTCCGCGCGCCGGGCGCACGCACCCTGCTCTACGACGCCGGGCGGCTCGGCGCGCCGGCGGCCGCGCGTCGGGCGCTGACAGGCCTGCTCTGGAGCGAGGGGATCACCCGCATCGACACGGCCGTCGTGTCGCACGCCGACGCCGACCACTTCAACGCCCTCCCGGACCTGCTCGACCGCTTCACCGTCGGAGAAGTCGTCGTGCCGGAGCCCTTTCTCCAGAGCCGCTCGGTGCAGGCGATCGACCTTGTGCGTCGCGCCGCGGCGCGCGGCGTCCCGGTGCGCACCACGCGGGCGGGCGACTCGTTCGCCCTCTCGGCCCTGTGCCGCGTGCGCGTGCTCCATCCGCCGGCGGAAGCCGCCGCCCGCCCCCTGCCCCACGACCCGGATCGCCGTGCCGCCGACAACGAGACGAGCCTCGTGCTCGCGGTGGAATCGGCCGGTCGCCGGCTGCTCCTCACGGGGGACATCGAGCGGGATGCGCTGCGTCGCTTCGTGGCCGCAGGCGTCGAGCGGTGCGACGTGCTCGTCGCGCCGCATCACGGCAGCCGCACGAGCCTTCCGCCCGACATCGCCCGCGTCACCCGTCCCTCGTGGGTGCTCGTGAGCGGCAGCGGCAACGGTGCCTGGCCCGAGGTCAGACGCGCGTACCTGCGCGCGGCCGCTTCGCCGGCGCCCGCCACCGAGGGTGCGTCGGTCTCGGTCGTGAAGACCGGCGACGAGGGGGCCGTCGCGCTGTCGCTCACGGCGGGGGGCATCACCGCGGCGCGGTGGATGGGCAGGTGGCGGGCCGGGGCGTCACACGACGACCACGGGGTTCTCCATCCGGCCGATGCCGTCGATGTCGATCGACACGCGATCTCCGGCGGCGAGCGTGAACGACTCGTCCGGGACGACGCCCGTGCCCGTGAGCAGCACGACGCCGTGCGGAAACGACTGTGAACGCCAGAGATGGCCGATGAGGTCGTCGAACGACCGGCGGATGCGATCGACCCCCGTGCTGCCGGAAAAGACGGTCGTGCCCCCCCGCTCGATCGCGACGCTGATCGACCAGCGACGGATCGCGGACTCGTCCGCGCCGAGCACGATCCACGGTCCGAGGGCACACGAGCGGTCATAGACCTTGGCCTGCGGCAGGTAGAGCAGGTTTTCGCCTTCGATGTCCCGCGAACTCATGTCGTTGCCGATCGTGCAGCCGACGAGATGGCCGTGCGCGTTCATGACGAGGGCCAGCTCGGGCTCCGGCACGTTCCAGGTGGCGTCGCCCCGGATGCCGACGGCGGCGTCCGGCCCCACGGCCTTCTCCCCCAACGCCTTGAAGAAAATCTCCGGCCGCTCGGCGTCGTACACCCGGTCGTATGCGGTGGCGCTGAAGTCGGATTCCTCCATGCGGGCGGTCTTGCTCCGCAGGTAGGTCACCCCGGCCGCCCACACCTCCTGCCGCTCGACCGGGGGCAGGAGCGCGACGTCGGCGAGCGGGAACCGGACCGTGCTCCGCGCGACGGCGCTCCGCGCGGTCGCGGTCGGATCGGCCGCGTCGAGGATCGACGCGAGCGAGCCCACGCCCGCCGACGCGAGGTCGATCACGACGTCGTCGGTGGTGACGGCGCCGATGCCGGTCTCATCCCCGCGCGGGCGACGAAAGCGGCAGATGCGGAGCGGGTCGCCGGAGCCGGGTCCGGACGCCGACGGGCCGGTGGTCGATCGCTGCGTGGTCATGATCGGTCATGATCCTCCGGGAGGGGCGCACGGCGAGGGTCGGGTGGCGGATGCCGCGGGGCGTGGGTGCCCACGTCAGACCGGGGCCCGCGGTGGTACTGTACCCCATCGCCGATTGATCCCCGCCCCACCGTCCGCGTCGGGGCGGACGGCTCGTTCCCTCGGCCGCGAGCATCTCCCATGACCCCCGCGCCTCTGCCGGATGCAGGCTTCGACCCCTTCGCCCCGGACCACCCGGCCGTCTACGAGGTGCGCACGTCGGCCCCGGGCCCATCCGGGTCGCTGCCGCTCACCGAGTCGCTCCTGCGGGACAGTCCCAGCGGCGACATCTTCGGCCTCTCGCAGAACGTCGGCATGGGCTGGAGCCCGAGAGCGGCCGCCGACGCGCAGTTCCTGATCCTCTCGACGCAGGGGGGCGTGCGGGCGCCCGATGGAGCGCCGGTCGCGCTCGGCTACCACACGGGCCACTGGGAGATCGGCCTGCTCGTCCAGGCCGCCGCGGCCGAGCTCAGGCGGCTCGGGACGATCCCGTTCGCGGGCTTCTGCTCCGATCCGTGCGACGGTCGCACGCAGGGCACGACCGGGATGTTCGACAGCCTTCCCTACCGCAACGACGCCGCGATCGTGCTGCGTCGGCTCGCGCGGTCGCTGCCGCTGCGGCGCGGCGTGGTCGGCATCGCGACGTGTGACAAGGGACTCCCCGCGATGCTCATGGCGGTGGCTGGCCTTCGCGACCTCGCGGGGATCGTGGTGCCCGGCGGCGTGACGCTCCCGCCGACCGACGGCGAGGATGCGGGGAAGGTGCAGACGATCGGCACCCGCTTCGTGCACGGCCAGCTCTCGCTCCAGGAGGCGGCCGACCTCGGCTGCCGGGCCTGCGCGTCGCCGGGCGGCGGCTGCCAGTTCCTCGGCACGGCCGCGACCGCCCAGGTCGTGGGCGAGGCGCTCGGATTGTCGCTGCCCCACTCGGCACTCGCCCCCAGCGGCCAGCCGGTCTGGCACGACCTCGCCACGCGATCCGCCCGCGCCGTGGTGGGGCTCGCCGCGGCCGGCAGGACCACGCGCGACATCCTCACGCCGGCGAGCGTCACCAACGCGATCACGGTCCACGCCGCGTTCGGCGGCTCGACCAACCTGCTGCTCCACGTGCCGGCGATCGCCCACGCCGCGGGTCTGCCGCTCCCGACCGTGGATGACTGGATCGCCGTGAACCGACGCACGCCACGGCTCGTGAGCGTGCTGCCCAACGGCCCGGTGCACCATCCGACCGTGCGGGTCTTCCTCGCCGGCGGCGTCCCCGAGGTGATGCTCCATCTCGACCGGCTCGGCCTTCTCGACACGAGCGTGACGACGGTCAGCGGCGCGACCCTCGCGGAGGTGCTCGCGTGGTGGCAGGGGAGCGAGCGGCGGCGACGCTTTCGCGATCGGCTGCACGCTGCCGACGGCGTCGATCCGGACGACGTGATCCTGCCGCCGCCGCGGGCGTCCGCGCGTGGCCTCCAGGGCACGATGGCGTTCCTGCGCGGCACGATCGCCCCCGATGGCGCCGTCGTGAAGGCCACGGCGATCGACCGCGCCGTGATCGACGACGCCGGCCGCTATCGCCACGTCGGACCGGCCCGCGTCTTCGCCAGCGAGGCGGCGGCGATGGCCGCGATCAAGGCGGGCGCGATCCGGGCCGGCGACGTCCTCGTGCTCGCCGGCATCGGCCCGCTCGGCACGGGCATGGAGGAGACCTACCAGGTCACGAGCGCGCTCAAGCAGCTGCCGATCGCGAGCCGGGTCGCGCTCGTGACCGACGCGCGGTTCTCCGGCGTCTCCACCGGTGCGTGCATCGGCCACGTCGGCCCGGAGGGCCTCGCGGGCGGCCCGATCGGCCGGCTCGTCGACGGTGACGTGATCGCCATCGAGATCGACACCCGCACGGCGACGGGCCGCGTCGATCTCGTGGGCCACGGAGAGCGGACGATCACCGTCGCGGAGGCGGCCGCCGAACTGGCGCGTCGGCCGCAGCGGCCCGACCTCGCCCCGGATCCGCGGCTGCCCGACGATACGCGGCTCTGGGCGGCGCTCCAGTCGGCGTGCGGGGGCATCTGGTCGGGATGCGTCTACGACGCCGACCGGCTCACGCAGCTGCTCGCGCGGCGGGACCCGCCGACCGCGTGAGCGCGAGCCCGATCGCGATGAGCAGGATCTGGCTGGCGACGTAGCCGGCGAGGAGCATGAGCACGCCGCTCGTGAAGCCGTAGCTGTGCAGGCCGATGCCGAGCTGGTTGGTGCCGAACCAGCTCCAGGCCGTGATGATGTTGCCGGCGATGGCGAAGAGGGCGAAGCCCCGCGGGCCGATCCACCGGTCCCACCGGGCGTGGAGCACCGCGGCGTTCCAGAGCACGATCATGAGCGCGCCGTTCTCCTTCGGGTCCCAGCCCCAGAAGCGGCCCCAGCTGTCGTCGGCCCAGAGGCCGCCGAGAACCGTGCCGATGAAGCTGAAGAAGAGCGCGAAGCAGACGACTCCGTAGGTCATGCGGTAGAGCCGGTCCTGCACGGCCGCGACGCGCGTCGCCTCGTCGGGCCGCACCCGCTCCGTCCACGCGCGATGCACGATCGCGCAGGTGCCGAGGAGGCCGGCGAGGAACGTCGCGCCGTACCCGAGCGTCACGGTGACCACGTGCGTGGACAGCCAGAACTGCGTGTCGAGCACGGCCTGCAGGACGTGCATCGTGTCGCCGGTGTCGAGCCCGTAGGCCACCATCAGCGTGAGGGCGCCGGCGAGTGACGCGGCGAGATTCCCGATCCCCATGCGGTGGAGCGACTCCAGGCCGAGGCCCGCGAGCACGCACGCCCAGCCGATGAACACCGCCGACGAGTAGAGATTCACGACGGGCGGCCGCCCCGTGAGGTAGATGCGGGCGGCGAGGGCGAACGTGTGCAGCACGAGCGTGCCCACGAGCAGCCACGAGACGAAGCGGTTGAGCGGCCCGTGCCAGGCGAGGAAGCTCGTGAAGCAGAGGACGGTGGCGAAGACGTAGAGCCACTTCGCGATGTCGGTCGGATTGAATCCGTTGAGCCACGCCTCGAATGCGGCCTTCGGGGCGACGGGCTGCACGGCCGGGAGATCCGCGATCGAGCGGCGGTACGCCGCGAGCGCCGCGTTGAATGCGGCGGGAGGACCGTCCACGGCCCCGAGCACCTCCGTGAACGGCAGGAGCGCGGGATTGAGCCGATACCCGGGCTGGCCCTCGCGGCCGTCGAGCATGCGGGCCACGACGGCGGTGACGACGGCGGGATAGATCGCCTGCCACTTCGTCGTGGGCCCCGATGCCTCCCCATCGTCGGCCATCTCGAGCGGCGGAATCACCGCCGGGGGATGATTGTCCTCGAGCATCCGCGCGCCCTGCATCAGCCGGCGGATCTGCTCGAGAGCCTCCCGCCGCGCGGCCTCGTCGGTGCCCGTCACCTGCGGCAGCTCCGGGGTCTCGTACGCGAAGCGCAGGAGGTCGTAGGCCATGAGCTTCTCGTTGATCTCGCCGTACTTCTTCTGCACGAACGACCGCTGCTCGGGGGGCACCTCGCGGGCCGCGGCGATCTGCTCGCGCAGCGCCTCCCTCCCCTGCTCGAGCTCGGCCGCCGCGTAGCGGTGCCCCTTCCGCCGCGTGAGATCGAAGAGATCGAGCACCTCGAAGGCGTCGATGCGGAACACCGGTGCGCGGCCGACCCACTCGGAGCCCGACATGACGCCGAGCAGCCACTGCGTCGCCGACACGCGGCCGTGCGGACCGGCACCGTCATCCGGCATCGTCACGCTCGTGCGGCCGCCGAGCAGCTGGAGCGTGTTGCGGGCCACGGTGTCGAGCGCCTTGATGCGGCCCTCGTGCAGCACCGGCAGCGTCCCGGCGCCGCGCCAGTCGGCGGCGTCGGCGGGCGTGGACGGGGTCCGGGCCGCAGGGAGGACGCAGGCGATCACGAGGCCGGCGGCCAGTGCCGCCGGCAGCCATCCGATGCCGGACGGGGGCCGATCCATGACGCCTTCGCGAGGCTGCCGCCGCCCGCGTCGGCTCCTGCCCGCGGTCCGGTCGTCCGTCAGGGCGACCCCCGGCTGCATGGCGTGCTGCGCCTCCCGCTCGTGCCGGTCCGCGAACCGCATGAACGTGCCGCCGAAGTGGGCGAGCATGCCCCAGAAGGCGAGCACGCACGCGACGTAGGGGATCAGCCAGCCCGCGTTCTCCACCACCTGGAGGCCGGTCATCTCGCCCACCTGTCCGCCGCCCAGATCCACCTGCGAGTACTGGCTCTGGTAGAAGGTCTCGCCGCGATAGCGGACGGGGTTGTTCATCCAGATGCGGCCCTTCTGCTCCGCCCCCGATCCCGTGTCGGTGAACGTGACGTACGACGAGTAGTCGCGCGGCGTCTCGCTGGCCGAGTAGTCGATGCGCCGCACGTCGTCGAGACGGACGGTGTAGGGCTTGTACTCCCGCCGAAACCGCAGCTGCAGCCGCCACGCGCGGCCGTTCGCGTCGACCGTGTCGCATTCGTCGCCGCCGGCGCCCATGAAGAGCTGGCTCTGGTCGTTGAGGAACTGGGTCGCGAGGAACGTGCCGAGGTCGCGGCCCCCCTCCCGCTCGACGAGCTGCACGTACGCCGACGCGATGTTCGTGCGTGACGACGTGCCTCCCTCCGGCGGCCGCCGGGTCGCGAGGAAGCGCGTGCCGAGGCCGGTCGTCGCCGCGTTCTCGGCGACCGGTCCCACCCGCATGACGGTCGAGTTGGGGAAATAGTCGAGCACACGGATCGAGAACGGCAGGCCCTCGGCCGGGATCGCCTCGCCCCCCGCCCGGGCGGCGAGCAGCCGGCCCGAGATCACGGTCACCTCCTCGGTCTCGCCCTCGCCCGAGGCGATCACGGCCAGCTCGGTCTCGTCGGTGCGGCAGGCCATGCTCGAGGTCTGTCCCTCGACGAGCGACATCCGCTCCTCGATCTGTCGATCGCCGAAGGCGAACTGCCCGAACATCAGGAGGCCGACGGCGACGTGGATGAGCACGTTGCCGCCACGTGCGCCGAACACCATGACGAGCCCCGCGAGCAGCACCAGCGACGCGGCGCTCGACTGCATGAGCTGCCACATGATGCGCAGGCCCGGCTCGTTCATCCGCCACGCGTCGCCGCCGAAGAGCATGAGGCCGGCGCCGACGCCCACCGCGGCGGCCGTGGCGGCGAGCGTGAGGCGGACGAGCCGACGGCGTCCGGGAGCACACGCCGCCGCGGCGAGGCCGACGGCGAGCAGCACCGCGCCCCCCTGCATGATCCGCCACACCGCCTCGTAGTCGATGGGCGGTCGGCCCTGCAGGCCGTCGGTGCGGTGACCCGTGAGGATCACCGCCAGCGCGAGGATCCCACCGGCCGCGGAGACGAGGGTGCCCCACACGAGCCGCTGACCGCGGGCCGCGACGTGAAACCTGGTGACCTTCGCGGCGACGAGGTTCACGAGCAGCACGAGGCCGATCGTCGCCCCGCCCGGAAACGGAAACCAGCCCATGACGGTCGACTCACCGAAGATCGTGATCGGAAAGAAATCGGAGAAGGGAATCCGTGCGAGCCAGGAGTTGAAGTACTCGGCCTTCACCTCCGGCAGGTTCTTCTCGTCCTGCGCGAGCGTCCCCACGAAGAGCAGGAACGTGGCCGCGAGAAACATCACGACGGTGATCTTGAGCGAGCCGGCGGCCCGCAGCAGGGTCCAGGCCGATTCGGCCAGCGAGCCGCGCTCCTCCGTGGAGGTCGAGATCGCGCGAAAACGGGGAAGCGGCAGCGTGCCGGTGGCCATGGTGTCGAATCCTGTCGTGGCGGATCAGTTCCAGCGGAGGGACGAGACGAAGCGCGTGAAGTTGGACCGCTCGCGGAGGGCGACGTCGGCCTTCCCCTTGAACTTGACGAAGAGCGACGAGGTGTCGTCGAGGGGCACCATCGCGCCGAGGATCGCCTCGCCGTCGGCGGCCGGCGCGGCGACGAGCAGCACGACGGTCGCCTCGGTGCCGTCCACGTCCACGGTCTCCGCGTCCGTCAGTGCCCGGTCCACGGCGTCCGCCACGGAGGCCGCATCATCGCCGGCGAGCTGCTTCTGCCACCGCTCGACGTTGTTGCGCAGCGACCCGGACGCCGGGATCACCGTGACCTCCCGGCCCTCCGCCGGGTCGCCGATCGTCACCGTGGCCAGCCGCATCCCGCTGGGCCCGGAACCGTCCACCCAGCCATCGGGCAGGTCGTACCGCAGCCGCGTCGCCGACGGTCGCTCCGCTCCCCCCTCGACCCTCGCGGCGGAGGCGATGGGCGGGGCCGTCGTGCGGGGCGCCGTGTAGGAGCGGATGTCGCCAGGCCGGATCGCCGCGTCATCCCCGCAGCCGACGAGGCCCAGTGCCACGGCGCAGACCGTCGTCGACGGCAGGCGGGCCCGGGCGACGGTCGCCCGGGAGAAAAAGCGTGAGGCAGGCACGGCACGACGCCTCGGGCGGGAATCATCGGCGGCATCCGCGGGAGCGGCCGCCGCCCGCTTGGCCAACGAATTCTAGCAGGAACGCCCCGGCTGGGGCGTCGTCACCGCGGTCCTCGGCCCGGTGGGGGAGCGAGGAACGCCTACTGCCAGCCGAAAATCTGCGTCAGGCCACCGATGAGCGGGGCCGAGAAGGGCGTGCCGCCGGGCGAGCGGATCGTCCACGCGAGGTCGAACATCACGAGCCCGGCGAAGAAGAGCACGAGCGAGCAGCAGACGAGCCCGACGATCTGCCACGCGTTGAACGTCGTGTCGATCGAGTACTCGAAGTCCCCGGCGGAAGCGGCCGCGTCGAAACTGCTCGACGCGCTCTCGTCGAACGAGACCGAGGCCGAGTCGTCGCCGACCGCCGCGCCGAAGAAGCTCGAGTCGCCGGTCGATTCGGTCGCCACGACGACCGATGCGCTGTCGTCATCGCCGACGCCGCCGAGATCGAACTGATCACCGACCAGCGAGCCGCCCCCGATGCCGGAGGGACCGCCGATGCCCGAACCTCCCGCCAGGGCGGAGGCACCGCCGATCCCGGAGTCACCACCGATGTCGATTCCCGATCCCGCGGCCACGCCGCCGATGTCCGAACCGATCTCGAGATCGATCCCCGAGCCCTTGAGGTCGCCATCCTCCAGCGAGATGCCGCTCTCGAGCGGCCCCGAGAGGGCCGCGCCGATGGCGGAAGGATCGGACAGACCGGCGATCCCGGACGCGGCGGGGCCCGCCGCCCCCGGCAGTTCGACGGTGCCGCCGGGGGCGTCATCGATCGCGAGGTCGTCGAGTCCGGAAAGCGCCGGGGACGACGCCGAGGCCACCGACTCGAGCAAGAGGTCGTCGTTGCCTCCGAGGGCCGCGTCGTCGAAGAGACTCACCGCCTCCTTGTCGTCCGCGCCACCCACGAGCGTGCGCGAGCCGTCGAGGCCGCCGGCGTCGGCTTCACCGAGCGCCCAATCGTCATCCGCGAGCTTCAGTCCGCTCTGTCCGGGGCCCAGTCCGCTGCCGGTACGGGGGCCGCCGGCCGCGCCGCCGTCGTCGAGGTCGAGCTGGATCGATTCGGAGTCCTCCGACCCCTTCTCGTCGGCGATCTCGGCCGCCAGACGATCCACGTCGTCGGCCTTGAACTTGACGGAGGCCCCGTCGCGCATCGGAAAGAGTTTCTTGCGGTCGACGAGCCGGTTCACCTCGTCGGTGGTGGTGCCGAGCCGCTGGGCCACCTCGTCGATCGACAGGAATTTTCCAGCCATGACATCCCCGCGTGCCAGGATGGGAAGCATCTCGGCGTGCATCGTTCTTCGGCCCGCCGACTCTCCCCATGTTACGTCCCGACGCTGCCGGCGGCACAGCCGTCACGGTCGGTGAGGTCGTTGTGAGACGACGTGCGGCGGTTTCCGGCGAACGGCCCGACTCCGGCCGGTCACCGCCCGGCGGCCGGCGGCTGGCCGCCCTCGAGCATGCGGCGGAGCGCCGCAGGCGTCGGCTCCTGGGCATTGAAGTCCTCGAGCACGAGATCCCAGGAGAGATCCCGCGTGCTGCGGAGTGCCACGGTTCCCGCCCCCGGATCGACGTGATACACCGCGGCATGCCGCGTGGCTGAATCGACGACGATCAGCAGGCGCCGCCCCTCGTCGATCGTCGATTCCGACACCCACAGCGGCCCGGCCTGGGCACTCCGCGCTCCCGCGCGCTGCGTGGCCACGCCCTGCGCCACGGCGAATCCGCAGGCGAGCGTCGCGACGACACAGGTGATGAGGACGGCATCTCGCCGCCAGCCCCGCTCCGACACGTCGGCAGCCTCCGTCATGCGGGTTCCGGCCCACGTCGCGACGGTAGGAGGTGGCCTGCGACGTCCGCAAGGCCGATCGGGCCGGCGACGCGCACGGCTCCGGTTCCTCCCGGGGCTGCGCCGACCACCGGGCTTGCCGTGCCCGCGGCCCTTCCCTGCTCATCCCACCCGCCGGACATTCGGCGCGCGATCTCCCTTTCGGTGGGGCGGACCGTTTCGATTCAATCGGTCGCGTCGAGTGTGCCGAAGGAAGGGGATGTGCGGCGGCCCGCCGCGATCCACGTACGTCCGGGAGGCTTGCTCCGGTGTCGAGACTCAACGCCCTGTCCGTCATGCTCCTCGGCTCGCCGCTCCTCTGGGGTGGGTCGCTGGCCTTCTGCTTCTTCGCGCTCATCCACGCGGGCGTCATCGACGACCCGAACGTGGTGCGATACCTGGCGGGCCACTGGGTCGAGTACGTCGAGGTGGCGCTCTTCTGCGTCGGCCTCGCGGCGCTCGTGCTCAAGGGCTACGACATCCACCGGCAGGGACGCCAGCCGGTCGACGACCTGCTCGAGCCGATTCCGCCGGGAGGGATCCCGCCGGCGGAGGCGAGCCGCCTGGCCGAGTCGCTGCCCGAGGCGGATGCCCCGGGGGCGTACCTGCCCACCCGGCTGCGCGAGGCGATCGACTACGTCGTGCGCACGGGCTCGGCCGACGCCCTCGAGAATCACCTCAAGTATCTCTCCGACGTGGATGCCTCGCGTGCCGCCCAGGGCTACGGCCTCGTGCGGTTCATCGTGTGGGCGATTCCGATCATGGGATTCCTCGGCACCGTGATCGGCATCACGGTGGCGATCGCCAACCTCTCCCCGACGCAACTGGACAACATCTCCGGCGTCGTCGCCGGCCTCGGCACCGCCTTCGACACCACCGCCACGGCCCTCGGCCTGTCGATGGTGCTGATGTTCCTGCAGTTCGTCATCGACCGACGTGAGCAGAAGTTGCTCACCCGCGTCGACGACGCGGTCTGGCGCGCGCTCGCGGGTCGCTTCCAGTCGCTCGGCGGCAGCGAGGGCACGGCCCTGGCCGTCGCCCGCCTCGGCGAGTCCCTCAACCGTGGCTCGGCCCGGCTGCTCGACGCCCAGGAGCAGGCGTGGCGCGCCCTCGAACGCACCGCCTCGAACGGCCTGCGGCAGGTCATGGAGCAGTCCGGCACGACGATGCAGTCCACCCTCACCGACGCCCTCGACGCCTCGCTCGAGCGCTGGGGAGAGTCGCTCGCCCGCACCCACGACGCGCTCGCCGCCCGTCGCGAGGAGCGCTGGACGGTCGCCGCCGAGTCGCTCGCCGCGGCCATCCGCGGCCTCGAACGGCACCACGAGGCGCTCGCCGAGCAGACGAGCGTGCTGGCGGCCGTCGTCGATGCCACGCGCGACGTCACCGACCTCGAGCGGAAGCTCGAGACCAATCTCGCCGCGCTCGCCTCGACCGGCCGGTTCGAGGAGACGCTCGGCATGCTGGCGGCCGCCGTGCAGCTGCTCGCGGCCCGGGCGGGCGACGCCGCATCGGAGCCGCGCCGCGTCGAGCTGGCCGCACCGCACCGCACCGGAAAGGCCGCATGAGCCGCCGCCACGTCAGCACCGCGCCCACCGTCTCGCTCTTCCCGTTCCTCGCCGTGCTCCTCTGCACGATGGGGGCGCTCCTCGTGCTGCTCGTGCTCTTCAGCCGGGCCGCCGAGGACGGGAAGATCGCCCATGCGGCGGTGGCCGACCGGTCCCGGGCCGAGGAGCTCGAGCTGGCCCGCGACGAGTTCGCGTGGCGGCTCGAGCAGCTCGCCACGATCCGCGAAGAGACCGCAGCCGACCTCTCCCGGGTGCGGATGCAGCTCGCGGGCATCGAGGATGACTCGCGCGCGCTCGAGGACCAGTTCAAGCGTCTCGACGAGACGATCGCGGCGCTCGAGGCGAATGCATCGGCCGCGGTGGATCCCGATGCGTCGCTCGACGACCTCGAGAAGCGGCTGGCCGCCGCACGAGACGCGCTCGAGGCCACCCGCCGGGATGGCGCGAGCCGGCCTCCCGCCTATGCGGTCGTGCCGTACGAAGGGCGGCAGGGCACGCGGCGGCGACCGCTCTACATCGAGTGCTGCATCGACGGCGTCTTCCTCCAGCCGGAAGGCATCCGGCTGGGACCGGGCGACTTCGAGGGTCCACCCGGGCCCGGCAATCCCCTCGCGAGCGCCCTGCGGGCCGCCCGCGAGCACATCGCGATGCACGGCGACGGCGCCAGCGATCCCGACGTGCAGCCCTATCCGCTCCTGCTCGTGCGTCCCAGCGGCGTGATGGCCTACTACGCCGCCCGCGAGGCGATCCAGTCGTGGGGCAACGAGTTCGGCTACCAGTTCGTCGACGAGGACTGGCAGCTCGAGTATCCGCCCGCCGATCCGGCGCTCGCCGCGGCGGAGGCGCGCGCGGTGGAGGAATCGCGCCGCAGGCTCGAATGGCTCGCCCAGGTGCGGCCGCCGCAGCCCACGCGACCGACGCAGCAGTA
>Ga0214923_10000707_pt1 | contig 49672 bp, 39 predicted proteins | sample LL1510_MetaG_FD_177993 | JGI IMG/M metagenome (GOLD analysis project Ga0214923, IMG submission 177993) | Freshwater microbial communities from Lake Lanier, Atlanta, Georgia, United States - LL-1510 | ecosystem: Environmental > Aquatic > Freshwater > Lake | place: USA: Georgia | collected...
GAAAGTTTTTAAAAAATATTATTCTAGATTCAATTACAACTAGAACAATCTAAAATTTTTACTTTGTTTATCTAGAAAGTTTTTAAAAAATATTATTCTAGATTCAATTACAACTAGAACAATCTAAATTTTTACTTTTTACCCTAAAATATAAAATAATATAAAAATCCAAAGCTTTTACAGTATTATTTCATAGTGTTTTTTTGACTCGTGATACCGCAAAGACTTAAGACCTCATTAGAGCAGGACATAAACTGTCAAAGGATTTCGGATTTTTTCGTAATTATTACGAATGTTATTTTGGAAATCCTGATATTTCAAGAATTATATCGTAAAAATCACGATGTATTCCGAAAACTCTTGAATGTGTATGTAATCATAACTAAAATATAAAATAATATCAAAATCCAAAGCTTTTACAGTATAATTTCATAGTGTTTTTTGACTCATGATACCCCGATACCCCAAAGACTCAAGACCCCCTTAGAGCAGGACATAAACTGTCAAAGGATTTCGGATGTTTTCGTAATTATTACGAATGTTATTTTGGAAATCCTGATATTTCAAGAATTATATCGTAAAAATCACGATGTATTCCGAAAACTCTTGAATGTGTATGTAATCATAACTAAAATATAAAATAATATCAAAATCCAAAGCTTTTACAGTATTATTTCATAGTGTTTTTTTGACTCGTGATACCGCAAAGACTTAAGACCTCATTAGAGCAGGACATAAACTGTCAAAGGATTTCGGATGTTTTCGTAATTATTACGAATGTTAATTCAATGATCCTGATGTTTCAAGAATTATTTCGTAAAAATCACGATGTATTCCGAAAACTCTTGAATGTGTATGTAATCATAACTAAAATATAAAATAATATCAAAATCCAAAGCTTTTACAGTATAATTTCATAGTGTTTTTTTAACTCATGATACCCCAAAGACTCAAGACCCCCTTAGAGCCAGACATAAACTGTCAAAGGATTTCGGATTTTTTCGTAATTATTACGAATGTTAATTCAATGATCCTGATATTTCAAGAATTATTTCGTAAAAATCACGATGTATTCCGAAAACTCTTGAATGTGTATGTAATCATAACTAGAATACTCTTTTTTACTTTTGCGCAAGTAATAACCAAAATAAAGTTTCTCAGTTAAATGTAAAAATATTATATGCCACTTCAACAAGATACATCACTTCTAAAATCACATATTCAACAAATAGAATTTAATTTGAAGTCCCAGGTCGAAAAGAAATATGATAAAATAACAATGGCTACTTTTAAATATGATGGTGGTTTATTACCCATAATAATTTATAATAGTAATAAATATAAATTAAAACTACCATTGCATGAAGACTTTGAACCTTTCAATAAAATAAACAATTTTCATGAGATTTCATATAAAATTTATAATAAAATAAAAAATAATAATACCAAAATAGATGAATTGGAAGATATTTTTAGTGATCCAGTTGTTAAAAAATATTATATAGAAAATACATATGAATCTTTCGGTAGAACTCTACGTAATTTTAAAAATATTAAAGAAAAACAGGATAAAAATGCAAATGGCGATTATGTATGGGTTACTCAAATTAATAATATTATTTTATCCATTATAGCTTTCACTAATAATTATAAACTCGGATTCAAAGATAAAAAGGATTTTAAAACACTGGTTAAAGATTTTAATATTATACTAAATGAATATTTGGAAAATTATATACAGTTAATCGAACTAGAAGATGAAGATATGTTGACTATATGGTTAATTGGAATTTATTTAGACGATAATGAAACTTCTAATGAAACTTCTAATGAAACTTCTAATGAAACTTCTAAAGAAAAATCTAAATTATTAGGGGTATTTAGAGAAATGACAATAAATGTCGTTGGCAAATTATTAGAATCACTATTGTATAAAGACTATTCTGGTGATAGTAATATTGATATGATCAAAAATTGGTTATCATATGGTATAATAAGAGATCATTTGCATAATAATTCTAAAACATTTTTGGAAAAATATAATATCAAAGAAGGATTTTCTTCTAGATTAGAAAGAGCATCTATTAAAAAGAAAGATTTAGCTAAAAAAACATATAATTATCCAACATGGAAGGTTTATCTTGCGTGGATTTGTTTTATTATATTAATTTATGTTTCAGCTAGAGTGTTTATGTATATGAGTTCCAAATTATTTTCTCTAAAAATGATAAATGAATGATAGTGATATTGATAAAAAAATAGAAAAGAAAGTTAAAAAATCAATCAATAAAAGTATTAAATATTTAAGGAAATATAGATTGGACGTTATTGACAAAGAAAAAAAAGAAAAAGTAGATGATGGTGGGGTGTCTATTTTATTATCATATTTTCAAGGACATTATGGTATTGATCTAGGTTTTGAACAAGATTGTGATAATTTATATAAATGTGCTATAATGTATCAAAATAATCATCCTAAATCAATATTAGATTTTGGGGACAAAGAAGAAGAATTATTTTCAACTGATTTTTTACAAGACATCTATTTCCAAAAAAATAACAAATACCCAATCGACGTTTATTGCGAAAAATTAGAAAAATATTTAACAGAATCCAATTTTGTCATAAGCAAATTAACAAATTTGATTCCTATTCTAGATATTTTTAGCCAACGTCGAATAAAATATTTAAATGTTGGATTAGCTTTAATTGGTCTATACCATAAAAGACCCTCAAAAACAAAAGATAATAACTCATACAAAAAACTTAAAAAAAAAGTAGTACATGAATTAATTAATATTTTTAAGGAAAACTCCGATAATAATCCATATAATTTAGATGTTCTAAAATCATATGCTTTATTATTAATAGCCTCTTTAGATAGTATAGAAAAAATAAATAAAAATACTTATCAAAAGTTTCTAATAAAATTGGTAAATAATCAGGGTATTAATGGAGCATGGATACATAGTGATTATAAAGATGGTAATGGTCAAATAAGTAATTTACTTCTAACAATTTTTTCTTTGGGAACATTATTAGAGTATCTAAATTTATACATGATTGGATCACATTCGGAAATTAGACCAGTCGAAAATCTCAAAAATAAAAACCCAAAAGTTATTGAAGGTTTTATGGGATTCGGTGGTGGCGGATTCCTTACACAAAAAAATATGGACAATATGTGGAGTTCACCCTGTTTAGGGAGTAGTATCGAAATGATTGTATTTATAATATTAATATTAATCGCAGGATTTATATTTATTAAAATGTATCGTCAATATAATATTTAATTTACTAGATTTAATTTACTAGATTTAGTTATTAAGTTTGTTTTGTGTTATCGGGTACATCTTGAGTTTTACTTTCATTTTCATTTTCGAATCTAGAACGATTATACATCTTGAGAGTTAGAGTATATTTTCCATTTTTATCTGGAATTTTAGTTTGATCTATACGTCTCCAAAAAACATCTCCAAATATAGACTTAACACCCTTAACAAATCTTTTAATACTTCTCAATGTTGGTAATTGAATTGTAACTGTAACTATAGCGTTTTGAAGATATGAAAGCAAATAATGAGGATTATTTGCATGAGTACACAAATATTCAGACTTTACATATTCCACTAAAGGACCATCTGATGTATTTGTAATTTTACGTGTTTTTCCTATTAAAAAGTTTGAATAATCTAGATTATTTTCAAAAATATTATTAGTAATACATGGACCTTCATCTTTGCAAATAGCTTCAAATAAATCTTTTAGAACATAAGAGCCCTTTTGAATTAGTGCAAAGGGACGAATATGAAGATTAGGAGAATTTTTGTCGCTACCATTTTTCCATTTATCCGAAATTAATGGATATTTTTTCTCTAGATGTCCTATTACATCTTTATACACTGCATTATATCCATTTTGTTTGTTGAAGTTTTCCATTTATTACAAGTAATTAACACACACACAAAAAAAAAGAATTCAATTTTTTATTACTATTTTCGATTCCCCTTTAACATAATAAATTATCCTATATTTATCTCCATTTTTATCATAATTAATTTGTTTACCATGTTTTATACCTCTAAAATACACACAAGATTTTCTTATAATTCCATTAATTTTAATAATAGATGATCCATGCTCCGCACCACATAAATAATATTCCCCAAATTCTATCAACTCATTTTTTGATACATCTACAAATGCATTATAAGAATAGCCATTTACCTTTCCATTAATATAATTTTGCAAACACATTAGTTTATTATTTTGATCAAATATTACCAATTTACCATATAGATTGCCATTTATATAATGACATATTCTAGCTATACTTCCATTATCAAACCATGTTTTATATAATCCGTGTAATTTATCGTCAATATATTGTGCTAGTGTTTTTAGTTGACCATTTAAATACCATTCTTGATATAAACCGTGTTTTTTTCCATTTTTCCAGTAAATAATATGTGATATTTGTTGATTGTCATGCCAATTAATTTCACGACCAGTTTTAATATTGTTTATAAATAATTCTTGTGATTTAATATTACCATCCATCCAATACACATTTTTCCATCCGTTTTTATAACCCTTCACAAAAGTAATTTCAACACATTTTTGACCAGTTCTATAATAAAATACTGATACACCATCCAATATACCTCTCCAAACCTTTAATATACCTCTAATTTCTCCAGATGAATAATACATATTCACATAACCATTTATAAAACCATCATAATAATCAATCACAGCATACAATATTTTTTTAGAATCATCTAGATCATTATGATTTTTATGATAAATTTCTGTTTTTCCATTAATAACACCATTTATGATATTATAAATAATAGTTTTTGAATTTGTGTATTTGTAATATTTGTATGGTTTGTATATTGATTGAGAAGATGATAATAAACTTAATTGTGAATAGTAAAGAGATTGACTGGATAGAAAAGCATTTAGTTTTTCTGTTAAAATCATTTTATATTTAATATTATTTTTTTCTATTCTATTTTTCATCATGAATAAAAATTTTTTGATAAGTTTCAGGTTTAATTTTGACAGGTGATAAAGTACAAATCATCATACAAGTGTAATCAAAATATGTTTGTGCCATAACTTGAAGATCTTCTCTACTAATTTTAAGATAAACATCAGCTAACTCTTGATAAGTTAGAACACTATTATAATCTCTGATTAATTGATAACCATAATGTAATGCATTTTCAAAAGAATTTTCTTGTGCTACTTTTATTTGACTAGTTAGTTTAGATATGATTTTTGAATATTCATCCTCAGATATTAATTGATTTTTTAATTTTTCCAATTCTTCCTTAATCAAATGAAGAATACTAATTTGATCATGTGGATTATGTTGACAACTATATTCTATCGTAAATACACCATTATAATTATGAGTTATATGAGATGCTTTAATAGAATACACAAGTCCTTTATTAGATCTAATTATATCAAATAACCTTGAACTCATTCCGATTCCTAGAACATGCGCCAAAAGTTGTAACGAATATTTATTTGGATTTTTAGAAGAAACACCATTGAATGCCACAATAACAAAAGTATGTTGTAATTGTTTACCATATGTATGATAATTAATCTGTTTTGTGTTATGGGTATTACTTTCACCTATTAAAGATAATACATTTTTCCATTGAGATTGATAATTAAAAAGTCTTTCATATTCATTTTTAAAAAAACTAGAATCCAGCTTCCATTTATGATGATAATTTGAACCAAAATGTTTATTAAGAATATGTTCCAGTTCAGAATATTTATCAAAATTCCCAGCAACTGATATAATTATATTTGATGGTTGATAATATAAATAGAGAAAGGCCATAATTTTAAAACGATCTAGTTTTTTTATTAAATGACTCTTACCAATAACAGATTTTCCTATCGGATGTCCTTTATAAAATTTTGAATAAAATATATTACTTAATAGGAAATTAGGATCAGAATAACGTTGTTTTAGTTCATTCATAACAACTTTCTTTTCGATCTCAATATCTTGAACTCTATATAGAGAATTTGTTATCATATCACCTAAAATCTCAATAACTTTTTTATAATGATCTGAATTAACTTTGCTGTGATAACATGTTAACTCATGATTTGTAAATGCATTTGTTTCAGCTCCATATTGTTCCAGTTCTTTTGAAATATCTTTCTGAGATAATCTATGCGAAGTTCCCTTAAAAAAAAGATGTTCTATAAAATGTGCTATGCCATTTAATTCTAATGTTTCCCAATTAGAACCTATTTTAACAAAAATAATAACTGAAACCGTAGTTTGTGATAGATTTTGATTCATAATGACCGAAATACCATTATCAAGTTTAGTAATTTTATAACTATTACTATTATTTCTAGATGTATTTCTAGATTTTTTGTGTGTTAATTTGTGTGTTTTCATGTGGTTTAAGTTATCTTTTACTTTAAGATAAGAGAAACTTTCTGATTAAAAAGATTAATGAAATGAACATTTGGTATATTAAAAAAAATTGATTTAGTGGTAATTTTTTAATATTTTTATCTTTAAATTAAATTATGTCTGAAGAACCTCTTAAAACTTTTTTAGATAATGTTTCAGAAGATGAAATGAGCCCTGAAAATGAAATGTATGTTACAAAACGCGATGGCACTCTCGAACGTGTCGATTTCGGTAAAGTAAGCAAACGAATTCGTGTATTATCAAAAGGTCTCAAAGTAAATGCTGATATGGTATCTCAAAAAATTATGGATCAAATTTGTGCAAATATTACGACATCTCGGTTAGATGAGCTAGGTGCTCAAATTTGTGCTAATTTAACTACTAAACATTATGATTATCAAACATTAGCAGGTCGAATTATTATTTCAAATCATCAGAAAAATACTTCACCATCTTTTTCAGAAACTATCAACACCCTATACAATAACAAAAATGCCCTCGGTGAACATTGTCCCATCATTAACGATGAAGTTCATAATATCATCCAAAAACATAAAAATAAACTTAATAGTGTAATCAAATATGAACGTGATTATTTACTAGAATATTTCGGATTTATGACTTTATTTCGTTCATATTTAATGAAGATCGATGGCAAAGTAATTGAAAGACCTCAAGATATGTATTTGAGAGTTGCTGTAGCTATTCATCGCAATGATTTCAAAGATGCTATTAAAACTTATGATTTAATGTCAGAAGGTTATTTTACACATGCAACACCAACTTTATATAATATGGGAACTCCATTAGAACAAGGAAGCTCATGTTTCTTACTTGCAATGGAATCTGATTCAATTGAAGGTATTTATAATACTTTAAAAGATTGTGCTTTAATTTCTAAAACCGCTGGAGGTATTGGTCTCAATATTCATAACATTAGATCTGAAGGATCACCCATTTACGGAACTAATGGAGTATCAAACGGTATTATCCCAATGTTGAAAGTGTTTAATAGTACCGCTGAATATGTTGATCAAGGTGGTGGCAAGAGAAAGGGATCTTTTGCAATTTACCTAGAACCATGGCACGCTGATATCTTTGGTTTCCTAGATTTAAAAAAACCACAAGGATCCGAAGATTTAAGAGCTAGAGATCTATTTTATGCTCTTTGGATACCAAATTTATTCATGGAACGTGTACAACAAAATGGACAATGGACATTAATGTCGCCTGATCGTTGTCCTGGATTGAGTGATGTATGGGGTCCTAAATTTGAGGAATTATATCTTAAATATGAATCAGAAGGTCGTGGAAAAGAAACTATACCTGCTCAAAAATTATGGACTAGAATTATAGAATCTCAAGAAGAAACTGGTGGTCCATATATTTTATTCAAAGATCATGCAAATGCCAAATCAAATCAACAAAATCTAGGAACTATTAAATCGTCTAATTTATGTACTGAAATAATAGAATATACATCTAAAGATGAAATTGCGGTATGTAATTTAGCTTCTATAGGATTGCCTAAATTTGTTGATAAGAAAACTAGATTATTTGATTTTGATAAATTGGAAGAAGTTACTAGAGTAATTGTCAAAAATTTAAATAAAATTATTGATCTAAACTATTATCCCATTGAAAAATGCCGTCGATCCAATAAACGTCACCGACCCATTGGTATCGGTGTTCAAGGATTAGCTGATGTTTATGCTTTAATGAAATATCCTTTTGATAGTAAGGAAGCAAGTGAGTTAAATATTAAGATATTTGAAAGAATTTATTATGCTGCCCTGATGGCGTCTGTTGAAATAGCCAAGAAACGTGAGAAATTAATGATTCGTTTTAAGGAATTATCAAAAAGACTCAAAAAAGATATGACACCTCTCGAAAAGAAGGAACATAAAGAATTAGAAGATATTCTTAAACCTATTCCTGAGGAATTAGCTAGAGAAACCTTTCTAGGTGCTTATTGTACTTTTGAAGGTTCACCAGCACACCAGGGCAAATTACAATATGATTTATGGAATGAAGAACCCACACCAGAAATGAAAGATAAATTTAATAAATTAAAAACTGATATAGCCACATACGGTATGCGTAATAGTCTTTTATTAGCTCCCATGCCTACAGCATCTACCTCCCAAATCTTAGGAAATAATGAGGCATGTGAGCCCTATACTAGTTTATTATATAAGAGACGTACATTAGCTGGTGAATTTATTGTTATTAATAAACACCTAGTGTCTGATTTGATTGATCTAGAATTATGGTCAGATGCTTTAAAAGAAGAAATAATTGCCGCTGATGGAAGTATTCAAAATATAGATTCAATACCTAAAAATATTAAAGATTTATATAAAACCGCATGGGATATGAGTCCTAAAGTTATTATTGATCAAGCAGCGGATCGTGGAAGATATATTTGCCAAAGTCAAAGTATGAACTTGTGGGTTACTGATCTAGATCATAGCAAAATTACATCAATGTACTTCTATGGTTGGAAACGTGGCCTCAAAACGGGTCAATATTATATGAGAACTCAAAGACAAGTTAATGCGAAGAAAATTACTATTAATCCGAATTTGACAAATAAGAGTGTACGTGGTTTAGCTAGAAGGGCACATAAATCTGATGTTACTGAAGAATCATCATCTGTTCCTCAATGCAAAATTGATGATCCTGAATGCAAATCTTGTGGATCGTAAATTTAATTTATGATTTGGATTGTATTTAATGATTCGGAATGAATAATATAAATGATTTTTTTATATGAATATATTAAAGTATGTTTAGCGGTAATAAAAAAAATAATAAATATGATGCATTTGGAAATCTTGAAAAAAAAGCATGTATAGATAAACAAATAAATATAGATGACAAAGTTAGAATTTTAGAAGATCTTCTCATGAAAATTGCTCCAACTCTCATTCAAATTCAAGAAAATGCAAAAAAAGAAAAAGATAATGAATATGTATGGACACCATTATATGATGAATTGGTTGAAGATTTAATTGAAGTGAATTTGTTTGATAAAAAACCGGATGATATATCTATTGGTTTCAAACGCCCTTTTCTAAAATCATATGTTAAAAATAATTTATAATTAACCATAATTAACCATAATTAACCATAATTAATTTTTGAATATTTTATCATAAAAACCACTATTTCTCCACCATTCTGAAATTTTTTTTTGAGGATGTTCTTTCATATAAACTAATACATGTTTATAATTTTGGAAATCTAATCCACTTTTTAACCACCAATCTAGAACATCAACATGACCATTTTCAGATGCCATTATTAGCGCAATATCAGAATATTTTAATGGTAATCCTGAATTTTTCCACCAGTCTAATACATCAATATTACCAACTCCTGAGGCGAAATTTAATGCCATTATACTATATTTACATTCTAATCCGGAGTTTTTCATCCATTCTAATACATCAATATGTCCATTTTTTGATGCTAAATCTAATGAATCAGTACTATAGTATAGTGTCAATCCTGAATTTTTCCACCATTCTAGAATATTCACTTTTCCAGATTCAAATATTTTATCAAATCTGTTCATGTAAAAGTATATGGATTCTGAAGTCTTATATTCTAAAGGTAATCCTGAATTTTTCCACCATTCTAGAACATTAATATGTCCATGCAAAGATGCACAATCCAACGCGTGGTCAGTATATTTTAATTTTAGATTACTTTTTTTCCACCATTCTTGAACATTAATATGTCCTTCTTGTGATGCCCAATCCAACGCTTGTTCAGTATATTTAGATTTAAGTAACGATATTAATCCAAGATTGCTAAAACAATCTAAAATATTCATATAATTATAATAAGATGCGCAATCTAAAATCTTATTCCGAGAAAACTCACTCATTTCCAGTGACCATATTAAATATTGCAAAGATAGTTTATTATTATACCAGAAGTACGCAAAGTTAAAATCATATTGATGCATTTGATTGAATACATTACTTAAATATCTAACATCTTTGATGACATTCCTATTACAATTTTTTAATGAATACTTTTCACTCAAAATAATTACCTTGTTATAATTTTTAGATTCATATTTGTCATTATTTCTAAAAATAATAAGTCTAAAATATTTATTAGGTGTATTGTTATTTTGATCAAATAGACTTGTTACAAAAACCATATTTTATAAAAAATATAAATAATATTATTTGGAATCAATTTTATAACAAAGAATATATTGTACTCAATTTAGTCCTTCTATTTCCAATCCAGAGTTTTTCCACCATTCTACGGAAACAGCATTATGATTGTTTTTTTTAAAATGGGATAAAATTTTTTTAGAATATTTTAATTCTAATCCAGAGTTTTTCCACCATTCTAGAACATCAATACGACCTCCACTTGTTGCAACCAGCAAGGCATCTTCATCATATTTTAAAGGTAATCCAGAGTTTTTCCACCATTCTAGAACATTAATACGACCATTATGAGATGCCTTAAATATAGAATATTTATCATATTTTAATTTTAATCCAGAGTTTTTCCACCATTCTAGAACATTAATATGACCATTACCTGATGCATCCTGTAAAACAAAATCATCATATTTTAATTCTAAACCAGATTTTTTCCACCATTCTAGGACATTAACATGACCATTTTCTGATGCGCGACGTAAAGCTCTAACATCATATGTCAGCTTTAAACCACTTTTGAGCCACCAATTTAAAACTTTAACATGACCATTTTTAGATGCTAGATCCATTCCAGATCCAAATAACCCATCATACGCAGATGAATATTTTAATTTCAATCCTGATTTTTTCCACCATTCTAGAACATCAACCCGACCACATGCAGATGCATCATCCATTGCTGATTCACTATATTTTAATTCTAACCCAGAGTTTTTCCACCACTCTAGTACATCAATACTACTAGTTTTAGATACATAATCCATAACCGAAGAGGAATATTCTAATTTTAACCCAGAGTTTTTCCACCATTCAAGAACATTAATATGACCATCTGAAGATGCATCATTTAATGCTCTATAATCATATTTTAATTCCAAGCCTGAGTTTTTCCACCATTCTAAAACATTAATATGTCCTTCATAAGACGCATCAACTAAAGCCTTAGTATTGTATGTAAGAGGTATTCCACTATTTTTAGACCAATTTTTTAACCAATCTAATACATTAACATGACCATTGCTTGATGCTTTATTTATGGCATATTCCGTTCTAAAATTTTTCATTGGTAAATCATTATTAATCCACCATGTTAACATATTAACATTTCCATATTCGATTGCAATATATAAAAGTCTACACTCATCATCGTAACCATAATATTTATAATTTGCTAAATATTCTATAAAAGTGTTTGATTTATTTTTACAATATTCAAGAACATCTGTTTTACCATGTGTAAAAACTAAATTAAAAGGAATATCATCAATACCAACATTAAATTTTTTGATATTTTTAATATCATATAATGGATACTTTTTCCATAAATATCTTTCACTCATTATTACTTTTTTAGAAACATTGTTATTTCGTACAATAACAATTCTAAAATATTTGCAATAATCTATATCATTCATATATTTAGTTTCAATCTTTCGATATCTTTCAATCGGATTTAACCCCGATTGATTATATGCTCCATCTGTAAATAACATATTAATAATAGATTATGAAAAATAAACAATCAATTTTTGAATTATATATATTATGTTAGTTATTATAAGTGTATTATAAGGTGTATTATAAGTGTAAAAGTAATTTAGATTTTTTCCACCAATCTAAAACATTATTATGATTTACACAAAATGTATTATCATATGATATATTACATAATACTATTTTAGAATATTTTAACTCTAGCCCTGAATTAAACCACCAATCTAAAACATTAATATGACCTCTATTTGATGCGTAATCCATAGCATTTTTTGTATATTTTAATGGTAATTTACTATTCAACCACCAATTTAATACATCGATATGATTATTTTCAGATGCCCAATCCAATGCATGTTCAGAATATTTTAATTCTAATCCAGACTGCTTCCACCATTCTAGAATATTAACATTGCCATTACTCGATGCACAATTTATGGCATTCATGCTATATTTTAATGGTAAATTATTATCAATAAACCATCCGTAAATTTTAGTATAAAAATGATGATAGGGTATATAATCTAAAGTATAGTTATAATCTTTTATTTGTAAATTATTATTTATTAACCAGTCTAGAACATTAGTACGACATTCGTATATTATTCGATATAATATATATTCTAGTTGGTTTTGTATAAAATTTTGTATAAAATTTTGATTTGTTTTTTTTAGGTATTCCAATATGTCAGTTTTACCAAACTCACACAACTTGCTAACATACAATTTCGTAATATTTAATTTTAATTTTATTAATGTTCTAATATAATATACTGGATATGGATCACTTACTATGATCGGAGTAAATTGATCATAATATAGAATTAATCTTTTCTGATCATTGATCGCAATATGCAACATTTCATAACTATTTTTGTCATTATTATTTTTGAAAAAAATCATTCTAACGTGTGTAATTTGATATTCATCCTCCAAGAATTTAGTAAAAAGCATTACACTTTTTAATTTTTGTGGGTTATTTACAGATTTGTTCAAACGTGTGTTTTTATACTCTCGATCATCAATGAAAAACATATTAAATATTATAGAAAAAATTTAATTCTATCCAAGATCAATTTTTTTAATAATATTTGAAATGTATTTGGAATGTTTTTATAATGGTAATTTAGAATTCTTCCACCATTCTAAAACTTCTGGGTTTTTTTTTATAGCTCTACAAATCTCACTTGGTCTATATTTTAATTCTAATCCTGAATTTTTCCACCAATCTAGAACATCAATATGTCCTCCATTGGCCGCATTTTCAAAAGCATATTCATTATATTTTAAAGGTAATCCTGAATTTTTCCACCAATTCAACACATAAAAATATCCCCTCGAAGATGCTGAATTTACAGCACAATTTGTATATGTCATAGGCAACCCTGAGTTTTTCCACCATTCTAAAACATTAATGTGATTGTTTTCTGATGCCACATCTAATTCTGTTGCATTATCACTATATTTTAATGGTAATCCAGAATTTTTCCACCATTCTAGAACACCTATCTGACCATGTGCTGCCGCATCGAATAATGCAAATTTAGAATCTAAATTTTGATGTGTATTTTTCAAATACTCTAAAATATCGATTCTTCCCATACTACATAAGCGCTCAATATATACCTCAGTAATTATAAATTTAAAATTTTTTAATGTATTAATATCATACAATGGATATTTTTCACTAATTATTACGTTTCTATAAGTAAAAGTATCTGATTTGTGGTCATATGTATAATTATTAACATCTAGATTATTTTTATTATACATTAATATAATTCTGAAATGGTAGCAATTTTTCCATAAAACAACCATATTATTTATATGTTGGTATTCAATACGATCCACATTATTTCCATTTAATCCAGTATTTAATCTAGGTGTATACACTACAATCATATTATATGTACTAAAAATGTAGATTGATTCAATTTTATATAGAAACTAGTTTAAGATTTTATTAGAAAAGTGAATATATGATTTCAAAAGATAATTTAGTCAAGTGGATACATAAACGTTTTGCTGTCCGTAATTTAGCTGATAAAAAATATTATGATTATTTGAAAGGCAAACGGATTATAATGGTTGGTCCGGCACCTTATCTAGAAGGTAAAAAAATGGGAAAAGAAATTGATAGTTATGATATTGTTGTAAGAATAAATCATGGCATTTTATTATCTAAAAATAATCCAGAAGATTATGGATCTAGAACTGATGTACTTTATGTTAATCAAAAAATGAGATTACATTATCAATTGGATTATCCTGAGGAATGGCTGAAAGAAATTAAGTTTCTAAATTCTATTTTTCAACAATTTCCATTTCAGAATCCATTTCCTTGCTTTTTTTGCAAAAATAATATTTATCCAGGTGATATTATTGATTTTGAATTTGGTGAAAAAAATCAAGGTTATTTTGTGCATGCTGATTGTCTTCCTAGAAATTCATCAATTAAATTAAACAAAATTTTAAAAGAAACTGATAAAAATTTATCAATGGATGAAAAATTTAAAAAAATATATCCTACCCTAAATTATCGTGAGGTTTACAATGAAATTATACCACATGGCAAATATAATTCATTTGTATATTCTGGTAACAAGGATGATCCTGCATCAAAAACCCCACCAGAATTTTTATTGGGTGGATTATTAACTTATCTTGATATAGCTAATAAAATTAATGGAACTTGTTCGGAATTAAGATTAACTGGTTTTGATTTTTATTCTAATTTAATACAAGATCAAGATCATAAAGATTCTAATAAAGAAAAAATGGATATTTATATGAATAATTATCTTAAAATTTATTCAAAAGATTATGCAATTATTGAGCATTCTGGTGAACAGGAAGCACAATGTTTTCCACATTTTGATCAACAACAAGAACAATTAAAACTTTTTTATTTGTTGACTCAACTTGTTGCAAAAGGTTCACATCGTTTTAAACTTAATATTGATGATCATCTTTATAAAATTGTTTTCGCACAAAAAGACACAGTTAAATTTTTAGATAACTGACATAATTGATATAATATTTTTTACATTTTCATAAACCTCATCAGTTGATCCACTTGAATCAACTCTTATTAACATCCTACCAATATCCGGATTTTCAAGAATTTTTAAATTATCCAAATACAATTTATAACGATTTTCAAATATTTCCACATTATCATCTGATCTTTTTTCTAATGATAATATACTTCTTTCAACAACCCTAGATAACATTATTTCTTTAGTAGTTTCTAAAAATATAATACAATTTATATTTATCTTTTTAATAATTTTATTATTCATTAAAGTTTCCCAATTAGTAATATTTCTAGGAAATCCATCAATTAAAACCTTTGAATTATCTTTAATATTATTCAAATAATTTTCTAAAATATTAACAGACATCTCTGAAGTTACTAAATTACCTTTTTTTAATAATTTTTCTATATTATTATCTTTTTTTGCATATTCTCTCAATAATTCACCAACAGATACATGTATCCATCCATCTTTTTCTAAATTTTTACATAAAGTTCCTTTGCCTGAACCAGGACCTCCCAAAACAAATATTACGTTTATCATTAATGTTATTCTGTTATTTTTTTATTTTATTCTAATTCAATTTTTACAAAAAAAATAATTTTAATAATTACATATTACATTTAATCATCCTTCTCAGCATCTAAGCTAAGAATCATCATCATCATCCTTGTCATCTGCCATCAACTTAAACTTCTTGAGTAGTTGAAAAAACTCTCGTTCGAGTGTCATACTCTCCTTGAATGATGTCTTCTCTGTATTTTCGTATGTAAAAGTTAGCAAATAATCTGTCGCTTCAGTAGAAACATGTGTTTCTAGACTGTAATTAGCAACCTTCCTGACATCTTCTAGAAAAACTTGAATGTCCAAAATGTCCTTCATGTTACTAGGGAAATGTACTAGAACAATATTTGAAGTATCTGTTGACGTCACCAAAATGTTCATGATCTGTGATGGTTGCTTCTTAGGTGTTAGACCCTTAAGTTGCATGTTCTTAAGTGCTTGTGCATTCGGCTCCTTGTATGCAAGATCACCTCCAGATGAATAGAGCTTGATGAGCCAAGCTCGCAATTCTGAACCAGATGGGAAAACCATTTGCTCTTCTATCTCCTCTGTTTCAGGATTCACGAATTTCTCCTTGCGGGTAATACCAATTGATGAACAATAAAAATCAAAACCACCTCCAATATTTTTCTGTGATAGCGATTTGATGCAACCCGCTTGGGTCTTAAATTCACTTGTAAATGTAGATGCCAATGCCATTATCTTATATTATCTTATATAATTAACAATTAACACATTCAATTTTATCTATTAAAAATTGAATTAAATTGATCAAAAATAGTTTTTTTACTAATATTTATCTTTTTCATAATATAATGGTCAAATCTTATTATTATATCCCTTCAATTTCAGGCAATAATCCGGACAATAATCCTGATAAATTAATTCAGTATTATAAACCCAAAGAATTACCTATTGATGTACCATACTTAATTATTAAAATGGGTCAATCTGATATAGAAAACACTAAACTAGTTACTGAAGCTAGTGACAAAGATTGGTGGTTTCATTTAGCTGATTTCCCTTCTGCACATGCATTAACATATTTTGAACTTTCCAAGGATGTGGGTGATTATGATTTTGTAAATGATAAATTAGTCAAACTTCTAATAGCTAATATTGTCAAAAAACATAGTAAACAAAAAAATATGAATGATATAAAAGTTCTATATTGTCAAAAATCTAATCTACACCTGGGAGATAAACCTGGTTTAGTAATTCTCAAAAAACCAGCTTGTTCAGTTACCATTTAGAGTTGCAAATCAATCTGGAATAATATTTTTTTAAAACTTTCTAGTGTACAAAAGTAAAAATTTTAGAATGTTCTAGTTGTAAGTGAATCTGGAATAATATTTTTTAAAAACTTTCTAGTGTACAAAAGTAAAAATTTTAGAATATTCTAGTTGTAATCAATCTAGAATAATATTTTTTAAAAACTTTCTAGTGTACAAAAGTAAAAATTTTAGAATATTCTAGTTGTAATTGAATCTAGAATAATATTTTTTTAAAACTTTCTAGGTCACAAAAGTAAAAATTTTAGATTGTTCTAGTTGTAATTGAATCTAGAATAATATTTTTTTAAAACTTTCTAGGTCACAAAAGTAAAAATTTTAGATTATTCTAGTTGTAATCAATCTGAAATAATATTTTTTAAAAACTTTCTAGTGTACAAAAGTAAAAATTTTAGATTGTTCTAGTTGTAATCAATCTAGAATAATATTTTTTAAAAACTTTCTAGTGTATAAAAGTAAAAATTTTAGATTGTTCTAGTTGTAATTGAATCTAGAATAATATTTTTTTAAAACTTTCTAGGTCACAAAAGTAAAAATTTTAGATTGTTCTAGTTGTAATTGAATCTAGAATAATATTTTTTTAAAACTTTCTAGGTGTTTTCTAGGTGTTTTCTAGGTGTATTAATATTACACATTCAAGAGCTTTCGGAAGATTTAACTCATAAAATACTAGAATAATCGAATAAACATTCGTGGTGATTACGAAAGCTTCCGAAAACTTTTGACAGTTATACTAGTATCATTAATCAATAAATTAATCAATAAATTAATCAATAAAAGTAAAAATTATAATTGTATGTTGGTAATTTATTTGGGTAAATATTTTTTGTTGTAAATAAGTAAAGGAATAATAAAAAATGACAGAATTTCATAAATTATCATGTATTGATCCAAAAAAAGAATGTAATATTATTGAACCTATTTCTTTAACTTTTGATTTAAACGGTAATAATCCTTTAACAGGACGTAGATTTAATAAAGATGATAATGATACTGTTGAAAGAACTCATAGAATTGCATGTGCCAATTCCGATGGTGTCACCGGAAAATGTTGTGATCCTCGTGATTTTAGAATACAAGATAATCCCCTAATGAAAAAGTTAAAATTTAGACAAAATAAAACATTAGGTCAATTGAGTTCATTAGAAGTTTGTTATGGAGATGACAAATCTAATAAATGTTCAGGGGATAATTGGATGAATGCTACACCATATTTAATGTGTAAAATAGGTGATAACACTTTACCTACTACGCATAATACTGTCATTACATATAATAATGAAGCTTTAAATGCTGATTGTCCTTTAACTGATTGTGGTGTATCTAAGATTAGTTTCGGTGATTTGATTAAAGGAACTGGTAAACCATTAGAATCGAAGGTTCTCCAGGATATAAGAATTAGAGAAATGTTGAAGGATGACAATCATATTGCATTAAAATCGGAGGTATTAGATATTTGTTTATTAAAATATAAAAAACCATGTTCAAATATTATTTTAACAGACAATGATGATGGGGACACTTTATTAATTGCTTCTATTAAAGCAAAGGCTGATAAATGTGTATCGCTTTTATTAAGTAATGGTGTCGATATAAGTTTAAAAGATGCTGAAGGAAAAACCCCTTTAATTCACGCAACTATTCACAGTAATCCTAATATTATAAGTTTATTGGTTAATGCGGGTGCAAATATAGGAGATACTGATAATATGGGTCGTAATTGTCTTCATTATGCGGCAATGTATAATGATAATAACATGGTGAATTATTTGTTAAGTTTGGGACCACATTTGATTAATCAGATAGATAAAAATGGTAATAGTATTTTACATAATTTATGTAGTCATGGTAGAGATGTTGGTCATATTACTAAATTACTTTTGAGTTATGGATTAAGTAGTTCATTAAAAAACAAGAATGGAAAAACAGCAAGTGATTTGTGTAGTCTCAGGAAAAATATATTGGAAAAAAAGGAATACGAAAACAATAGCAGAATGTTCCTAGAAAATTTTACAGATACTATAGTTAAAGCCGTTGAACTTCCTGATAATTCTGGAACAAAAATAGGTAAATTAATGGATGAATTAGATGTTGCTGGAACATATTTAGATCGTTCAAATGTAGCGGAACATAAAAATAATTATAATGGTTTCATTTCAGCTAAGGATAATCTCCAAGGACCTGTTAATTTTATAACAAAAGCATGTTATCCCTATGCTGAAGTATTATCAGAAGAAGAATGTTTTTCTAGAAATGGTGAATGGATTGATTTTTATCCTGAGGATTTGAACGCAGTAGCAAGTGTAAGTTATGATGATGATGTTACACAAGAAGAGGAAGTGACAACCACTTTAACAGAAGATGATCAATTGGTAGAACAAAAAAAGAGAACTTTAGAAGATTATTATTATAATTTTGGTAATAATTCAGTACCTCTCAAAAATTTAAAAGGTCTAGATCATGATACTATTATGGGTCTCAATAAACCCACACCAACTCCTACACCCACCTCACCTCATTCAATTGAACCAGAAGATACAAAAGAAGAAAATTCTAATACTTCCGTTTCTCAATACCTAAACACAAATACATTACTATATTTATTTATAATAATACTAGTATTACTAGTAATTGGTGGGTTATATATGGGTTTTATATGGTATCGTGGATCAAACTAAAACCAATTTAATTAAAAACTAATTTAAGAATTTTTAGTTTATATATAAAGTTCGAATTGCAGAATAAAAAAACTTAAGATTATAAAAAAAATTGAATGTAGATTCGCAATTCTCCTAAAATATTAATTATTCAAATGAACAAACACAATTATAATCATGAAGATAATAGAGATACTGAAGCATATTTGCCTAGGGATTATGATGTGTTATTGAGAAGTTATTTTGGTCAAATGAGGGGTGGACATCAGATAGTCCGTCATCAAATTGATTCATTTGATTACTTCGTGGAAACATTAATTCCCAATATCATAAAACAATCTAATCCAATTTGTGTGTATTATGAGTATCAAAAAGAAGCTAATAAATATGAATATGAATTTGAATTAACTTTTGGGGAAATTGCATTAGAACCGCCAACCATTTCTGAAAATGATGGAAGTTTTGATGAAATGACACCAGCTAAAGCCAGATCTAGAAGTTTGACATATGCATCAAATTTGAGAGCAGATTTGGAGGTTAAAATTATTCATCGAACTGGTGAACCAGATAAATTAGAAAAAGAAGAAATTCATAAGAGAAAATTATACAAAGTTCTTCTTGGAAAGATACCTATTATGGTTCAATCTAAATATTGTGTATTGAGTAAATATACAAACATTCCGAAAGTTAAAATGGGAGAATGTAGATATGATCCGGGTGGTTATTTTATAATTAATGGTAACGAAAAAGTAATTATTTCACAAGAAAGATCCGCAAATAATTCTGTTAATATTTTTAGTAATAACAAACCCAAAAATCGTTTCGGCAATTCTTGTGACGTTAAATCTGAACCCGAATATTCTTTTGGATCAACTAAAAATTTAAGTATTAAAATCAGAACCAAAGATAATGCTATTAGAGCATTAGCACATCGTTTTGCTATGGATTTACCTGTATGGACATTCTTTATAGCATTAGGTATTGAATCTGATCAGGAAATAATAAGATTGATAGTATATGATTTGGATGCTCCAGAAAATCAGCCAATGATTAATTATTTGAGATCATCAATTGAGGATTTCCAAACTGTTAATGATTTTAAGAATATTATTCCGAGACAGATAGTTGCTTTGGAATATTTATCAAAACATGTTTCTTATTTGGGTGCACCAAAGGATATTCGTTTAACGACGGATGATAAGATTCGTTATTTGAGAAAAATATTAGAAGATGAATTTCTGCCTCATGTTGGTCCAGATTTTCAAAAGAAAGCATTCTTTTTGGGTTATATGATTAATAAATTATTAAAAAATCAATTATCTGATCAGGAATTAATTTATGATGACCGTGATGATTATGGGAAAAAAAGAATAGATAGCCCTGGTATTTTATTGGGTGCATTATTTTCTCAATGTTTTAAGGCTTTGGTTAAGGATATGAAAAAGGCGATTGTTAAGGAGTTAAGAAATAACAAGAATTGGAAAACGGAGAATGATATTACGGAAGTAATTAATATTAACAATATTTCTAAATTAGCTAAACCGAATATTATTGAGGGTGGTCTAAAATATTCTTTGGCGACTGGTGATTGGAAAGTCAAATCATCTAGAAGTCAGAGTCGTTCTGGGACAGCTCAAGTGCTTAACAGATTAACTTATCCTAGTGCTATTTCTCACTTGCGTCGTTTGAATTCTCCTTCTGAAAAAAATGGTAAAATTATACCACCTCGCAAAGTTCATAATACATCTTGGGGTGTTGCTTGTCCAGCTGAAACTCCTGAAGGTGCCGCTGTTGGTTTAGTTAAAAATCTAAGTAATGGATGTACTATTACTAAACCAAGTCCTTCTAAAATTATATGGCATCGCTTAAAACAATTAAATGTAGCTGAAATAACTAAGGTACCTCCTAAAAAATTATTTTCAGATACAAAAGTGTTTGTAAATGGTGATTTGTATGGTGTAACGGATGAACCTAGTATTTTAGTAGCTAAATTAAGAAGTTTAAGACGTCAAGGTTTATTAAATATTTACACATCTATTTATTGGTATCATATCAATAAAGAAATCATTATTTATTCAGATGCTGGTAGATTAGTTAGACCTTTATGTATTGTTGATTCTCCTAATAAATTGAGATTAAAGGCTCGTCACATAATTAAATTGAAAAAGAAGTTAATTAATTGGAATAATTTAATTTTACCCCAAATTAATGAAAATTTAATTTATGAGACTGATTTAAATGAAAAGTTGATGCAAGAAAAAATTAATGACATGAAGGATGTTCATGAAGGTGTCATTGAATATATTGATACTTTAGAATCCAACAATCTTTTAATTGCATCCAAACAAAAAGATTTATATGAACAAGACCCTAGATATAATTACCAATACACACATTGTGAAATTATGGTTGGTTTAATGTTAGGAGTTCTTGCATCATGTATCCCATTTGCGGATCATAATCAATCTCCCCGTAATACATATCAAAGTGCTCAAGGAAAACAAGCTATGGGTGTATATGCTACCAATTACAATTTACGATTAGATTCATTGGCACATGTCTTAAGATATCCTCAGAAACCATTAGTTAATACTAGATTTTCGCAATATTTCTATGGTGACAAGATTTCTAGTGGTATTAATGCTATTGTATGTATTTTAACATATACTGGGTATAATCAAGAAGATTCAGTAATTATTTCGCAATCAGCTATTGATCGTGGGTTTTTCACGTCTGTTTATTATAGAAGTTATAAGGATGACGAAAAGAAAATACAGTCTTCTGGTCAGGAAGAAAAATTTGCGAATCCGGATCAATTGGATGATATTACGGGCGAAAAGAAATATGATATTACGATTGGTAAAAAACGAAGTGATTCTTATCTTAATCTAGATGATAGAGGGTTTGTTAAGGAGAATATCTATGTTTCACCTGGACAAATCATCATTGGTAAAATTATTCCAATTCGTCAGCAAGATCGTAGTAATACTAAAGTAACATATCGTGATATTAGTACACCTTTGAGAACAAATGAGGAAGGATATGTTAGTCGTGTATATGAAAGTCGTAATTCAGAAGGTTTTCGCTTTTGTAAAGTTAAAATTAGATCGATTCGTGTTCCTGTCATCGGTGATAAATTCTGTTTACCTGGAAATACTATTATTTACACCGAAAATGGTCCTAAAAACATTCAAAAATACTATAATGATAATATGAATGTAGAATCATCTTTAAGGGAACGTATATTATCATATCATCCTGAAACAGAATCATTTTCATATGATCATCCTAGTGAATTAATTTATTTTCCTAATGCTGAAACTTTAATACAATTTAGAGCGATTGTTAATGATAAGGAGTTTATATTAAGAGTGACACCTGAACACAAAATTTATGCTAAAACGGCACCAAATGAAAAATATAGATTGATTATGGCTAAGGAATTAATCAAGAAAAATTGTATCATGTTTTACGGTGCTAATAATCTAAGAGGTAATACTAAAACATGTTTAGGCGATAATATGGTTAATAGTTTACCTTTGACTATATTATTTGGTTTCTGGGCTAAATATGGGTGTATAATCCCTGATAAACCTGGTGTTTTGAGTTTTAAGTTTGTTCAAACTCACCAAGCGGATTGTGATGATGCATATGTTTATTGTAAAGAAATTACTAGACTTTCACATAGTTCTAAATCTTTTAATAGGAAGCAAATATTAGATTTGGCGGAAGAATATAAAAAGGATCCGATTTGGGATTTAGAGAATAAATATCCAGATATTTTGAGAGGATTAAAACGTGTTTTAATTGCTTTGGATATGAATGCGGATGAAATAATGTTTTTCGGTGATAGAGAAATAGAAATCCATTCTGAGGACCTTTATAATTTGTTTGCGGAGATTGAACAGAATGAAGAAGATTATAATAAGGTTAAATTACCAGCATGGGTCTATGATCTTGATTCAAAATGTTCAGAAGTTCTTGAAAAAATAGAAAAGAATCTATTAGCAAGTGATTTAGCGGATGGTTTAATTGCTTCTGATGCTTTCAATGGTTTAGAAATTTCCCGTGATATTCATTTAGATCAGAGATTCATGTTTCAAACAGATGAATATCAGGAAATATCCATTAATGGATCCAATATTGTAGAAATCCAATATAATAAAGAGGTGTATTGTGTTACAGTGCAATCTCATATTATTATGGTTTGCGATCATTATAGTAGTGTTCCAGTGTGGACTGGTAATTCTAGTCGTCACGGTCAAAAAGGCACATGTGGTATGGTTTATTCAGATGAAAATATGCCTCGTACTAAAGATGGTATAGTTCCGAGTATTATTGTGAATCCGCATGCTATTCCGTCGCGTATGACTGTTGGACATTTAATTGAATGTATTACTGGAAAAGTTGCGGCTGATTTGGGTGGTATTGGTGATGCAACTCCATTTACAGATTTAAAACCGACTGATATTGCGAATGCTCTTGAAAAGCAAGGATTTAATCGTCATGGTGACGAAGTTCTCTACACTAGAATTGACGGTCGTCAAATTAAATCTTTAGTTTTCACTGGACCTACATATTACCAAAGATTGAAACACATGGTTGATGATAAGGTTCATAGTCGTGCTACAGGACCAGTTGTTATGTTAACTAGACAATGTAGTGAAGGTCGCAGTCGTGATGGTGGTCTTCGTGTTGGTGAAATGGAACGTGATGCTATTTTATCTCATGGTGCATCTGTCTTCTTAAAAGAAAGATTAATGGACATGTCAGACAACTACAGAGTTTATATTTGCGACTTATGTGGTGTGATTGCAAATTATAATATGTCAGTTGATCCTAGAACAGATATTGAACACAAAATCCAGGAATGCAAGCAATGCCAAAACTATTCCGCTTTTAGCGAAATCAGAATACCATATTCTTGCAAACTGTTAATACAAGAATTGTATGCTATGGGTATTATTATTCGGTTAATACCAGAATAAGACGACAAACACATCTTAGAAAACATATCTTGATAGAATACATCTAGAATATACATTATTTATGATGTAAATATTTTTTATTATTTTTTTGGTTAAATAAAATTGATTTTGATTTTGTGAAAATTAAAATTGCTAATTGTTAATATGGATTTATCAAATATTGATCAAACTATAATTAAAAAAATTAAAAAAGCGGATAGATTATCAAAACCTGATGGTGTTATTATGAAGAAAATTAAGGATTTATTTGATTATTCTACACAAAATTTAATGAATGCAAATGATTTATATGATGAAGCTATTAATAGTTTAATGATTTTACCAAATCCTGATAAAACATCTAAAATTTGGCATTTGATAGTTGAATTGAGATTATGTCGTTTGAATAATTTGATAAAACTAAATGAAAAACAAAATGAAAATTATTTAATTTATACTGAATATAGTATTATTGGTAATATTTTAAGAAAATACCTTAAAAATTATTCAAGTGCAATAAAAAATTATTGTGCTGCAATTGAATATTGTAAATTAACTGGTGATATGAAAAGAATTCAAGATATATATAAGATTATTGCTGAAATTTATGACAAACAACTAATGGATTATGAGAAATCAATTGAATATTATACGCATGCCCTAGATGCTGACGATAATTCATCAATTCATAAGATATATACTGAAATTGCTAGATTAAATATAGAAATTGGTCAATTTGGTAATGCACAAAAAAATTATGAAAAATTGGTTGAAATATATATTGACAATAAGTTATTAGAATGGCATGTTAAAGATGCGTATTGTATGGCAACATTGTGTGGCATATGTATTTACGGATTAAGTTTCGAATCAAATTATAAAATATATACTGGAAATGCGACTAAATTTAATGATACACTTGAAAATAAATTAATTGAAGGGATTTTTGAGTCATTTAGAAAAAATAATGTTGATATGTTTGTTGATACACTTAAAGAGTATGATAAAATAACTGGAAAAGTTGAACCAGCTACCAAATTACTTTATCATATTAGAAAAATGATCGAAAAAGGTTGTGAAGAAGATGATGAACTTCTTTAATATTAATACTTCTACTATTTTAATACTATACCGGTATTACAGTTGAAAATGATTCAAACATGTGAAAATCATCTGTAATTTCGAATTCAAATCCATTTATAATTTGTTCAGGTTCATTAACACCCTTCGAACACCCTTTATATATATATTTCACCTGATACACGTCATCTGATTTATTAACTTTTTTATTAGAATTACCAGCATCACCTGTATATGTCATCATTGCTAATTTATTTTCATTGTGACAAAAATAATAAATACTACCTTGACTATTATTAACATCTTTTATAACAATATTAAAAGTATCATCCTTACTCCATTTAATATTAATCCTAGAAATACACCTTCTTACACTCTTTTTATCACCCCAACTTGATTGATATCCTGGATCAATCACCATTATTACACCAGAACCACTAGCTAGGGCTCTCAAACAATGTGTTGTTATAGATTTGTGAGCATATGATACCTTAATGACTCTTGTATGTTGATTTTTCATGGCATCTAAATTAAAAATATCTTTACTGATTTTTACTTTATCTTGAGATATATCCTTTACAATATCTTTATCTTCAATATTATTTTTAGTGCTTTTTTTAATGTCTTTGGAAAATATTTTTGAAAAATTTTGAAACATTTTACTGTTTAGACTTTACTTTAGTTTATGCAAACACTATTTATAATATAATATAATTAAACAATTTTTTGATTACACAATATGAGTAAATATAATCTATTGCAATATTTAGATAAATCTAATACTATAATTATGGAACAATATCCAATTATCATTATTAAAAATGCTTTACCACATAATTTATATGAAGAACTATTAAATAATTATCCATCAATTAGTGATTGTTTTAAACATGATCCCAAAAATCATAAAATAATGATACCAAATACTATATATGAAATTAATTGTCTAGAATCATTTGAATGTTTTTCTGATAAATTCAAAACTTTTATAGAATTTCACACATCTGAGAATTTTTCAAATGAAATCGTAAAAATATTTAAAACATTTCCAGAAAATAATAATAAAATGTTTAAAATTGATTGTTTTGCTGGGTATAATTCTCCAGTTATTCAAAAATTAAACAATAATAATGATGATAAATATTCAGGAGATTATATTGGTTTATACTTTTTAAGAAAAGATAATGATAATTCTAAAGGTGGATCTATTGAATTTTATGATAATAATAATGATAATAATAAAACTTCTTCAAAAATACTAACAATTCCGTATCAAAAAAATTGTTTCATTTTGTTTAAAAAATCAAAAAATTTAATATGTAAATGGACAGATATTGAACCAACATTGCATTGTCGTAGAATAATAAAAATAGTAAGTAATTGTGTTAAATCAGTTTAGTTTAAGATTTTTATAGAAGTATTTATTAAAGTATTTATTAAAGTATTTATTAAAGATAAAGGACAATGCCTAGAAAAGTAAATATGCATCGTTTTAATGGATTTGGTTTAGGTGTTTATGGAGGTAGAACATTAGAAAATGGGGATGTCGAGATGGCACATGGTCAAATATATTCTATTAAGATGGAAAATAATAGGGATACAGTTGCTGAAGGTATTCTTAAGGTGGAAGGGAAAGTGATAGGATCTTTTTTATTATATCCACATCATAAAATAGAAATAGAAAGACCAGTTGATTTAAATAAAAAATTTACTTTTTATAAATTAAATAGATTAGATGGTTCCAGATATAGTCCATATTCTTCTAGACATAATGGTTTAATTGAAGCTATATTTACACCAACTTTGCCGAGCACTTCCAGATCTACTAGATTTACAAATGAACTCCAATCAACATATCATAATGATACAGATGGTATTACCGCTTTTACCCATCCAAGTTATCAACAATTCTCAAGATATCATAAATACATTTTTGATACAGTTGATAAAACAATTCTTGATTTAAAGTTAGTCGCCAAACCTGACATGGATTACTATAAATGTCATCGCACAAATTATTATGAACACCCCATATACGCTCATCCTTACATATGGTATGATAATCCAACCCCCTTATATGAAGATATATTTGATGAATTTGATGAATATGATGAACCATATAGAAAACCGTGTCCCTGTAAAGATAAATATGAAAGATGTAGACATTGTTGCAAATGTATTTGTTAATATTTTTTTATATTTTCAGAATTTATTACCATATATAAATGCTAATTGATACCATACATCATATAAATTATGTGTTTTTGCATTTTTTTCAAATATAAAATCTTTTATAAATAAATCAGCATTTGTTTTGGATGTAACATATATATAACTAATAGCGTTTTTAAAATCTATAATAGATCCCGCATTATAGACATTGATGTTAAGATTTTTATCATGATCTAATTGTAGTACTAAGCAACTCATCTTATGTGTTGAATATATTAATATGGTATTAATGTGGGTTATGCGGTTCAATTTTTATACTTTGGAAGTTTTGAATTTTAGTAAAATAAATTTTCTGAGTAAATCTAGTATCAGTTCAGATTTCTCTAAATTAAAAATCCATTGATTTGGTATCCAATTAACACCATATTTTGCACCTAATAAACTACCTAATATAGCCGCTGATGTATCTGAATCTTTATTTAATTTTATTATTTCGTATAACATTTCAACCGGTTCTAATCGATGATCTAGATATAAAAAAGTCCATAAAACTAATGCTAAAGTATCAAATGAATGTAATGGATCGCTGCAAATTTGACTGGCAACTTGGCGGTAAGTATTAATATAAAAAGGGGTATCTAAATTTTGAGAAATTAGATCTAATTTGAAAATTAGTAAAGAAGTTTTAGCTTCCATTTTAGCAATACCTATTATTTGCTGATCTTTTACACTTTCTAATGATGTAGTTAACAAATATTGAAGAATTTTAGCATAAATCATACAACTCTCAATAGAATATGCATGTAAATGTGTTATTTCTAATCCAGTTCTAATATTGTGTATTAATTCTGAATTATCTAGATCATATGACCATAATACGAAAGGTGATATTCTCATTAATCCACCATTACCAAAAGAACCTTCCATATAAAATCTTTTATAGACGTCCTTATATGCACTTGGATTTTCTTTAATTATATCTAAAATTTTTAATGTGGCTATACCATATTTACGAATTGCACCTACATTAAAATTACAATATTTTACAGCTAAATTATAACCATTAATACCTTTTGATTCTATAATACTAGATAAACCATTCAAAGTCATTTCAGAATCATCTGTATATAATGCCCCTTTTTGTATAGGTACTGGATTAGAACATATATCACCTGGATAATTTTCATATGGAGCTCCTAGAGTATCACCTACTACTAATCCAAGTATTACACCATAAAATTTTCTAAATAAAACTTGTTGATCCATAACTTTTATTATTTAATAGAAAATTTATTTACAAATCTTACGGTGTAAATGCTGATGTCAGCATATTACTAAATTTTCTTTTATTAAGTTTGTTTATTAATTTATCTGAAAATTTAGAGAATAAATCCTTATTCAAAATAATTTCAATTGGAATAAAAGTGTTTTTAATTCTAAATGTTTTATATCCATTTTCCGGATTAACAAAAATATCAATTAAATCATATGTATCTGATCGACATAAACTACATCTATACATATGTTGTTCTTTCTTTTGAACTTTAATATCATTGTGAATACATAATCCACAGAACATATGCAAGCACGGTAATAACATCACACATGTTTCATGATTACAATATTTACACTTCTGATCAATCTGGATTTTATCAGATGTTGTTGAAATTTTTTTGATAATGTTTTTGGAAATATCCTCATCTATACATGAACCATGTACAATATCACCATTTTCAGTTACATGTGCGAATTTATTAAAACAAATAGGACATTCCTTTGAATTCTCCATTTTATCTTTATTTTTATCATAGGTTTTAACTTGATTCAATTTTTGATTTTTATCATGTGTTGTGACACATTAACCTAGAAGTGTTATATTTAGGTACTACTAAGGATCACACATATATAGTCAAAAGCTTTCGGAAGTTTTCGTAATAATTACGAATACATTTTAATAATGTTTTAGAATGTCTAAAGTTTAAGTTTAAGTTTAAGTTTATGTCGTGAAATTTACGAAATATCCCGAAAGCTCTTGAATGTTTATGTTATGTAATTTATATAATGTTAATATACGTTTAATTGGTGCGTTTAATTCGTATGTGTATATTAATATTAATATTGATATCGTATTAATGTATGATCAAGTGTATGCTGTAGGATTTTTTAATAATTTTCATTATGGTCATTGGAAATTATTGGAGACTATGCGAGAAAAAGGAAAAAAATTAATAATCGGTATTTATGATGATAAACATATGAAACTCAGTAAAAATTTATTAGAAGAAGATTATGAACCGTTAGAAGTCCGAATGGGTCGTGTTAAAAAATATGCTGAATTAGTATATGTAATACCTAGTTTAGATCCAGAATTATATTTAGAAATGATAAGAGATCCAACACGTGGGTTAAAACAAGCATTTATTAGAGCTGATGATGTAAAGTTTTATGATGGATGGGAATGGGTAAAAAATAATATGGCGTTTGAAACTATTCCTTATGTATATAAATTACCTGAAAAAATGGATGATATTCCGGAAGAATATCGAAAAAATCCGCCACAAAAAATAACAGATAGAATTTTTATTTATAATAAAGCGGGTAAATAAAGTTTTAATAAGTTTATTTTTTGTTTTGAAAAGAAAATGCTAAAATAATTTGTCATATATTAGTAATAAGTTAAGTAAATTGATTAAAATGGTTACAACATCTTTAGCTGGTTTAGGTGCAATAGGTCATCAAGTTGATCCATATCAAAGTAGACAATATCAGCAAACTCAATCAGTTGAGAGAGGTATTGCAAGACAACAATTTGAAAATAGTAGAAATCCAGTGCAAACTGGTGTTATTCCCGGTGTTGGCTTTAACCAAAGAATTTTCAATGAAAAGAATGACAGTTTTGATTTTACATCAAATGGTCAAGGACAAGGTTATTATAAGTCGCCATTAACTGGTGAAGTTATGAAGATTGAGGAATTTACACATAATAACATGCAACCTTTCTTTGGTAGTCAAGTGCGTCAAAATTTAACAGATGGTTCTACATCACATATTTTGGAAACACATACTGGAGCCAGTGAAGTTTATCGTGAAAAAGGTGAATTAAAAAATATGTTTGAAATGGAGCGTGATATTGGAAATGTCAATGGTGCCGCCAATTATAATTCAGAAGACATTAAACTTCGCTATAATCCCTCTCAAAAAAGACAAAATGAATCTCCAATTACGCCTATTAGAGTAGGTCCTGGATTAAATCAAGGTTATGGATGGAAACCTAGTGGTGGAGTAAATCAATCTAATGTTCGTGATTTTGTGATGCCAAAGAATGTTGATCAATTGAGAACTTTAGACAATCCTAAATTGAGTTACAAAGGTCGTCTCATTATGGGTTTAAAGGAAAGTCAACGTCCTGTAGTACCAGCACCGAAAAAATATCATCCGGAAACCTTTTATCGTAATAGTCCAGATCGTTATTTTAAGACTGGTGGTGAAAATAAAAAACCTAGAGTTCGCTCAGAATGTTACGCCAAACCAAATAACAAAAAAACAACTAAATCCTATTATGGTTCTGTTGGTCCTGCAACATCTACTAGACCTAGACAAATTCCTTCTATTAAAAAATCAAATAAAAATACCTATCGTTATCCAGGTGCTCGTAACTTGGGTGCTGGTGGACAATGGAATCATAATGATAATAATAATGACGGTAATGATAAAAATACTGTCGGTGATTATGGTAAAAAATCAATTGAAATAAAACCACAAGAACGTGATGTCACACAACAAAGAAATCACTATAGTAACGTTAAAAGTATAGTTGAAGCCATTGTAATGCCTATTCTTGATATATTTAAAGAAACTAGAAAGGAAAATTTCATTGGTAATCCGCGCCCATCTGGAAACATGAAAGCTCAAATGCCATCCAAATTAACTATTCATGATCCTGATGATGTTATGAAAACTACTATTAAAGAAACTACTGAGGATAATCAACATAATGGTAACATTGGAGCTCAAATGCCATCAAAATTGACTGTTCATGATCCGGATGATGTTATGAAAACTACTATTAAAGAAACTACTGAAGACAATCAACATAGTGGGCATGTTGGAACTCAAATGCCTTCTAAATTAACTGTTCATGATCCAGATGACGTTTTGAAAACAACTATGAAAGAATTGACAATCGATAATGAACATAGTGGGCATATCGGAGCTCAAATGCCTTCTAAATTAACAGTCTATGATCCAGATAATGTATTAAGAACTACTATTAAAGAATTAACAATTGATAATGAACACAGTGGTCATATTGGAGCTCAAATGCCTTCTAAATTAACTGTATATGATCCAGATGCTGTTCTAAAAACAACCATGAAAGAATTAATGGTTAACAACACACATTCAGGATTTTTTGGTCAAATGGGAGCATATAAACAAACTGTTCGCGATCCTGATAATGTTTTAAGAACAACCATTAAGGAAACTAATATTGAAAATAAAGCTATCCATATCAATTTAAGAGGACCAGTTGCCTTGACCGTTTATGATCCTGATGATGTCGCTAAAACTACTATTAAAGAAACTACTATAGATAATAATCATATGGGTCATATTCAAGGAACTACTGGATATAATACTGGATATACCGTTGCAAATATGTTACCTAGAAATACTCAGAAACAATTCTTATCTGATCATCATTATCAAGGGCATGCTGATGGACAAACTGGTTCTGGACCTGGTAGAGGTTATTTGGTCAGTAATGTTGATGCTAAAAATACACAAAGACAATTTCAAACTAATTATCCTTACCAAGGACATGCATCTCACCATGTTTCTAGTCAAACATCTTATGCAAGTGGATATGCAGCTAGATTAAATCCTAATAAAGAAAAACTAGTTGCTGGAAGAGCTCCTACCAAAAATAGTGTTAAATTTGCGGCTGGAAAGGACACATTCAATAATCAAACTAAAAAGATTGAAGGAGACGTCATTAATATTAGAGAACCATATGAAACTAGAACATATTCTATTCCTCCTCAGCAAAATCAATGTGGTGTAACAAACCTTAAAGATAAATTATCAGAAGACATGAACCGCGAACGCATTGATCCTTCTCTACTTGATGCTTATCGTCAAAATCCTTATACACAACGTCTTGATAGTGTATTCCCATATTAATTTCTATATTTATAAACTATAATCTGTAACTAGACTGGAATAATACTTTTTAAAACTTTCTAGATAAACAAAGGAAAAATTTTAGATTGTTCTAGTTGTAATCAATCTAGAATACAATCTAGAATAATACTTTTTAAAAACTTTCTAGTGTACAAAAGTAAAAATTTTAGATTGCTCTAGTTGTAATCAATCTAGAATAATACTTTTTTAAAACTTTCTAGTGTACAAAAGTAAAAATTTTAGAGTATTCTAGTTGTAATCAATCTAGAATAATACTTTTTTAAAACTTTCTAGTGTACAAAAGTAAAAATTTTAGAGTATTCTAGTTGTAATCAATCTAGAATAATACTTTTTAAAAACTTTCTAGTGTACAAAAGTAAAAATTTTTAGTTGTTCTAGTTGTAATCAATCTAGAATAATACTTTTTTAAAACTTTCTAGTGTACAAAAGTAAAAATTTTTAGTTGTTCTAGTTGTAATCAATCTAGAATAATACTTTTTTAAAACTTTCTAGATAAACAAAGTAAAAATTTTAGATTGTTCTAGTTGTAATCAATCTAGAATAATACTTTTTAAAAACTTTCTAGATAAACAAAGTAAAAATTTTAGATTGTTCTAGTTGTAATCAATCTGGAATAATACTTTTTAAAAACTTTCTAGTGTACAAAAGTAAAAATTTTAGATTGTTCTAGTTGTAATTGAATCTAGAATAATACTTTTTAAAAACTTTCTAGTGTACAAAAGTAAAAATTCTAGATTGTTCTAGTTGTAATTGAATCTAGAATAATACTTTTTAAAAACTTTCTAGTGTACAAAAGTAAAAATTCTAGATTGTTCTAGTTGTAATCAATCTGGAATAATACTTTTTAAAAACTTTCTAGTGTACAAAAGTAAAAATTTTAGATTGTTCTAGTTGTAATTGAATCTAGAATAATACTTTTTAAAAACTTTCTAGTGTACAAAAGTAAAAATTCTAGATTGTTCTAGTTGTAATCAATCTGGAATAATACTTTTTAAAAACTTTCTAGTGTACAAAAGTAAAAATTCTAGATTGTTCTAGTTGTAATTGAATCTAGAATAATACTTTTTAAAAACTTTCTAGTGTACAAAAGTAAAAATTTTAGATTGTTCTAGTTGTAATTGAATCTAGAATAATACTTTTTAAAAACTTTCTAGTGTACAAAAGTAAAAATTTTAGATTGTTCTAGTTGTAATCAATCTAGAATAATACTTTTTAAAAACTTTCTAGTGTACAAAAGTAAAAATTTTTAATTGTTCTAGTTGTAATAGTAACTGGAATAATATTTTTTTAAAACTTTCTAGTGTACAAAAGTAAAAATTTTTAATTGTTCTAGTTGTAATAGTAACTGGAATAATATTTTTTTAAAACTTTCTAGTGTACAAAAGTAAAAATTTTTAATTGTTCTAGTTGTAATAGTAACTGGAATAATATTTTTTTAAAACTTTCTAGTGTACAAAAGTAAAAATTTTAGATTGTTCTAGTTGTAATCAATCTAGAATAATACTTTTTTAAAACTTTCTAGTGTACAAAAGTAAAAATTTTAGAGTATTCTAGTTGTAATCAATCTAGAATAATACTTTTTTAAAACTTTCTAGTGTACAAAAGTAAAAATTTTAGAGTATTCTAGTTGTAATCAATCTAGAATAATACTTTTTAAAAACTTTCTAGTGTACAAAAGTAAAAATTTTAGAGTATTCTAGTTGTAATCAATCTAGAATAATACTTTTTTAAAACTTTCTAGTGTACAAAAGTAAAAATTTTAGAGTATTCTAGTTGTAATCAATCTAGAATAATACTTTTTAAAAACTTTCTAGTGTACAAAAGTAAAAATTTTAGATTGTTCTAGTTGTAATCAATCTAGAATAATACTTTTTAAAAACTTTCTAGTGTACAAAAGTAAAAAATTTAAGTTGTTCTAGTTGTAATCAATCTAGAATAATACTTTTTTAAAACTTTCTAGTGTACAAAAGTAAAAATTTTAAGTTGTTCTAGTTGTAATCAATCTAGAATAATACTTTTTAAAAACTTTCTAGTGTACAAAAGTAAAAATTTTAAGTTGTTCTAGTTGTGTTTACATAACACATTCAAGAGCATTCGGATGTTTTCGTCAATTTTACGAAAAATATTGTTAAATAATATTCGTGATGACTACGAAAGCTTCCGAAATCCTTTGACAGTTTATGTGTGACTTTTTAATAGTAGGGTTATCATAAGTCAAAAAAACAAAATCATTGGGTGGATTGAAAGATTATTAGTTGATAATCTTTTGTGGAAAATAAAAGTTAAAATATTAAAATAAACAAAACATAATTTACATCCAGTCACGATCGTTGAGATCAAATGCGACTAAACTAGCACTACTTAAAGTACACAAGTAAAAGAAAATAATATTGTCCTGATTACCATTTTCAATCTTTTTTTCATCATACAAATCTTGTAATTCTTCAGGTAAATCTTTATATACAATATAACTAGTAACAGAATCATCACTGGGAAATTTTTGTAAAATCATTACTAAACCATCCCCTTTTTCCAAACGTTCCTGAATATAAAATTTAGTCAAAGAAACCTTATTATCGATAACATTTTTTAATAAATATTCCATAATGTTTATTTTATATACACAATCTTATTTTAATTCTAATTGAACCGCATACCTGATTTATCATGTTTTAATTTTCCCTTATTAATATGCCATTTATTATTATCTGTATTAACACTCGTATTATTATTATTTATATTAGTATTACCAGTATTAACATTTGTATTGGTTTGTGTATTAGATGATTCAGATATATCATTTGGCTTTTTGTTTTTGTTACGTATTTTTTTAACATTTTTATTAAATAAATCAACCATATCTGCTAAAATATATCTATTTTTGTTAATTATTTTTTGATTTTCACTTAAGACGTGAATAACTTTAAATATATTTTGAATCTTTTCACTTTGTGGTTGTGTAATTATAACATTTTCAATAGTTGTTTCTATTAAAGGAGCCAAATATAAAATATTTTCTTCTATGAGGGATTGGCATGTAGGGTTAAGAGTATCACTTTGAAGTGATGCTTTGATTAAATTTTCTAAATTATCAACCAACTGTTTCCAAAAAAAGAATAATTCCTGGAAACTTATTTTTTTAAAATTATACAATTCACCCACAAACTGGGAAAATCCTTTTTGATAATTCTTATTTTTTCGACTAACACAATAATCATCATAACTTTCTTCTTTTCTCTTTTTAACTGTTTGAAATTCTAAAGCTTCTGTTAAATCTTCTTCATCAGTAGTTAAAGGTAAAATATCATCAATTGCTTTACCATATTTAACTAATAAATCCTCTATAAATTCTTGAACACTTTTAGTATCCTCTAAACCTAAAATTAGTTTAATATACTGTTCACAATATGTGGGTTCCATACGTGCCTTCTTTAATAAATCATTTAATAACTGCTTTACATAATCTTTACGTTCTTCATTAAAATTATCTAAACTTTTATGTATTTCTTCTAGAATTGTTTCATGATTATTGGTTGAAATTTTATTGCAAAATCCTTTAATTTCTTGATAAATTTTATCATTTTGATCTAAATTATCATCTTTAATAAGAGTTGTCGACTTTCTTTTACGCCATTCATCATTTTGTGGATTGCGTCTTCTTTTATTTTGATTAAACGGATGAACTTTATTGATTTTTTCAAAAACAGACTGAGTTTTTACACTAAAATATGATAGATCTCCTAATTGATCTCTAATTTGTGTTTTAATCTCATAAAAATCATCAATACTGTATTTGTAATAATCAACTGGAGACATGGTCTCGGTTGGATTGGAAATCTCAGATGTGATATATTCTGTCATTAATTATAATTTTAAGATTTCGGATTATCCTTAATACAATTATAACAAAAATTTCTTAAGATAAAATAAAGTCAATGTTACAAATTCTTTCACATCGCTCTAAAATTTTTACTAAAGGTTATTTTTATTTTCCAGAATCATATCAACCCTTATCATTATCCTTATTTACCTTTGATAATACCCCTCAGAATACCCATCAAAATATTAAAAAAGTGTTAATTACATCATTTGATTATTTAAGTGAATATAATTATACACTTTTGTTTGCATCATATAAAGGTTCAGTTGGAGCGTTTACAATTGCAGCACAATTACTGGAAAAAACAGCTATTATATCTGATTCTAGTATTCAAAATGTTATTAAAACTATTTTAGTTGAGATAAATAACCTAGATAATTTTAAAGATGATTTAGAAAATTTAATTGAAAAATATCAAGATCAATCTAGACAAATTTATGTGTTAGGTAATCTTCTTAAAAAACATTATACTTATTTAAATAATATCGAACAAACTAAAAAAATATGCGAATATCTAGTTTCTACTAGTGCTAGTGGTTTACACGAATATTTTGAATATTTTAATGATTGTTATAAAGCATTAATGGATAAATTTTTACAACTTAATGATTTTTGTCATAAATACAATGATACTGTCCAGGTTAATCTTGTTCAATTATTAACTGGTTCTAGTGATTTAATTGCATCCAATTTAATCATTGATCACACTTGCGATATTAAAATAAGAGAACCTTCGAAATTGATTCAACAACTTGATGCAAATATTATCAAAAAAAATAATAATAATAATAATAATAATAATAATAATAATAATGATATTGCTCTAATTTATATTAAAAATAACATTCTACACATTAATATTATAGATAATCTAGAAAATAATACATTATATAAAATTGATTGTATAATTCTAGAACAATCGACAAAATAATTAATAGGTAACTTAATTAAAATGGCACATCATCATTTATTATCTTTTCTTTATAAAAATAATTTTATTAAATTTGGTGATTTTACACTTAAGAGTGGAAAAACCTCTCCATTATATTTTGATTTTCGTTCTATAATATCCAACTATGATGTTTTCAATCAAGTTGTTGATTTACTTAAAATAATAATTATGCAAGAATATACAACCAAAAATAAAGTATATTTATGCGGGGTACCATATGGAGGTATTAGTTTTGCCTCGATATTAAATGATAAATTTCATCGAGAGACTCCTGGGTTATATGGATTAGCTATTGCTAGACAAAAAAGAAAAAATCATGGGATTGGTGGATATGTGTTTGGTTTAGAAAAATCAGAAGAAAAAAATAAAATTATTTTAATTGAAGACGTTATTACTACTGGAATGTCCATTTATGAAACAATTCTAGAACTTGAAAAAGAAAATTGCGAAATCATTGGTGTCGTTTCTATTTTTGATCGCAATGAATCCATTGAAGGATTCCAATTTCCAAGAGACAAATATCCTATTAAATCTATATTTACATACAAAAGTCTTTTACATATTGTTGAAAGTATGAGTATTAATACAAAAATAAATATAGTACCTTATCTAAAAGAAAATATCCCAGATAAACGTATGTATTTTGACTTTTTACAACTCATCCAAAACAAAAAAAGTAATTTAGCAGTTGCTGTTGATAATTTTCAAACCCCAAAAGATATACTTAATTATCTCAGTGTTAATGCTTCTAAAATCGTCATCTTAAAATTACATACTGATATAATGGTATTTAGTGATCATCCAAATGATAATCAATTGACTGAAGCTGGATTTTGGGCAAATCTTAAACATTTGAAAAATAAATATAATTTCTTGATTATGGAGGATGCTAAAATAGCCGATATTAGTAAAATTGCACTCAAAAAACTAAAAAGGATCAACTTATATGACACCGTAGATCTTGTAACAATTCACGGTTTAAACGCTGAATCATTATTAAAATCTCTTCCAACAGATTATAATGGTCCCAAATTAGTAATAGTAAGTGATATGTCATCAGATAATTTCATGACCAATAACACTCAAATCCTAAATGAATATCGAGAAAAATGCTTTAGTCTTTCTAATAATCCTAATGTATTTGGTTATGTTACTCAAAATCCTCCAAATGATACAATGATATCGAATGGTGCAATTTATATGACACCTGGTATTTCTATTAATACTGATAATACTGATAATATTAATAATATTAATATTGCTGACCAATACTATCGAACACCTGAGAATGCGATTAATGGTGGATCACATGTTATTATAGTTGGTTCTGGTATTACAGATTTTCAGGGATCAATTGATGAAATGACTTCAAAGTATCAATTGAGAGGATTTGAAGCGTATAAAAATATTTATCAAAAAATTGATTAATGAAATTGAAAAATTAATTGCATTACTAATTTTATTAATCATGGGTATAAGTAAGGAATTTAATAAGGATTTTGATGAAATAATTGATTATTTCAGAAATGCTATATATGATGTTAAATTTCCTAGTTGTGAATTGTGGTTTAGCTGTGGAATTACATCTTTTAACGTTTACAGTCCTAAGATGTATAATGTGACTTTTAGATTAAAAAATCCATCCAATCAACATTATCGTGAATTAATATTGATTATAAATTCTAAACTAAAAACGTTAGAAGTTTTATATAATAATATACCTGAATTATCAATAACTAAAGGTGATAAAATTAACTATTCTGATATAACAATTAAAAAAAAAAGTCAATATGAAAATTTTGATTGATGAGAATTGAGATTTACTTAAGAACGTGGATCAGCTAGATCAGCTACACGCCAGTATTCTCTGTCTTCGCGACAAATTATTAAAGGTAATTTACCAGCTGCTAGTTCTAATTCAGCAATTTCTAATACATTTTCAATACCTTCTGGAACATTTACAAGTGCTTGAGCACCATTCTCTAATTGAGTCGCTCTGACACCTAGAATTAATGTTCTTTCAAATAAAGTTAGCCAAGGATCATAAACATTTTTGCTTGCATCATATTTTTGATAAAAATCAAATGCATCTAAATTTAAAATGTTTTCTTTTGCACTTGGAATTTTTACCTTCAATGATTCATCAAAGTCTTCTTTGGAATCATCACTATCCTTAACAGAGATAGGTTGATCTACAACTTTTTCTTTTTTTGTTTCAGATTTTTTGGGTTTGGAAACTTTGGGTGTAATACTTTTTGACATAATATTAATTAATATAATAATAAATAGAGATTTACTTAAGATATTTAAAGAAAAAAGTTTGATTCAATTTTTAAAATTGAACTTAATTTTAATAATATCTGAATACCCGAAGTTAATTAAAATTATTAAAATTAAAATTATTATGTTTGAAAAATTGTATCAGGATGCTTTAACATTTCTTAGAAACAAGGATCATTCTTTATATATTTTGTTCTCAAAAGCTGGACCACCAAATTATCTGATGTCTATTGAAAAAAGGGGTTATTTGCGTTGTTAATTTGTGCCATCATTGGTCAAAAAATATCATTTACTAGAGCTCAATCCGCCAGAAAAAGATTATATACTAAATTAGGAAAATCTGATTTTATTCCAGATGATATAAAAGACTTTACAAAAAATGATTGGTTAGCCATAGGTATTGAACAATTTCAAATTAATATTATTGAAACTATTCTCAAAGAATACTATCTAAAAAATATTAAATTTGATTCACTTGATGATCTTAACAACTGGTTCAAAATTGACGGTGTTGGTCAGTGGACACTTGATAATATTAGAATTATGTATTCAGCATCAACACTAAAAAAACTACCAGATATTATTTTAACTACAGATCTAGTGGTTAAATCAGCTCTAAAAGACTTATATAATCAAAATAAACTTGATAAATTATTCATACAACAAAAAATGAAAGATTGGTATGATGATGCAACAAGTCAATCTTATGTGGGAATTATAAATTGGTATATTTGGAGACATTGGAGAGAATATCAAAAGGAAATAAAAAAAATATAGAGTAAATCATTGCATAGTTAATTCCTTTTTTGAATTTGCTATTAAGCTTTCGTAATTATTAAGTCTCAATAAAGAATTTGAGACTGTTATTTTTTCATATGCACTTATTGGTATATATTGTTTATGTGCATTAAATACTAAATCATTAGATATTACTATAAATTTATGTATATTATCCATGGAGGTTGTACTGTTCCATCCTTCATTTGTTTTTTCATAATGTCTACGTAATCCAGAATCATTTAGAATAAATGGTAATACGATTTCATTAGGTTCTGGTTCTGTTCCATATATGTCTTTATATTGTCTAACGTAACTTCTTTTTAGGAAACAAGTTAAGTTGGGAGCACATGATTTAATTCCTGACATTTTACAATTTTCTAAAAGTATTCTAGATTCATCGAATGTCAGACCATAACCATTTTTATAGTTATTGGTGAATGTATCAATATCGATAACTTTATTGAAATGCACGTTTAGAATATCTTTTTTATTGGTAATAAATTGATTATCACCAGTGATGTTGATTTGTTGATTAAAATTATTTGAGTTACTTGTGTGTTGGGTATGTTGAGTATTTTTGTTTGAAACTAATTCTAATTCCAGTTCATGTTTTTGAGATAAATAATTGAGCTCCTTATTATTTAATACTTGCTGGAAAGATGATTTCATTCTTTCCAATTCCAGTTGATGTTCTAATTCTTTTATTTTCGTTTCAGATTTTAAATTATTAATTTCTTGATGTTGACTCAGATCAATATGGCATTTTCTTAGGTGATTATAATAATTTCCACCAGTTGAGTTAAAATATTTTCCGCATCCTGGGCAAATATTTTTTTTATTTATTGTTAGTGCGTTTGTCGTTTTTATTTTTTCTTCATGTTTTTTTGTCTGGTTGTGTCTGTCAAAATTAAATTTTGAATTAGTTTTAAAGTTACATGCATAACAGTATAACATAATTACCCCTTACTATACTGTTTATAAATTATTTTTTTTACTCTGAACGACCCTAAAGCTAGTATCCGCTCTTTTTTTTTAGCTATATAAATTGTTCTAAAAACACCACAACATATACTTTTAAATCGCTCCTTTTTTACACTAAAACGAGCAAATATTATGATAGCGACACTATTAAAATAACCCTGGTTTTTTGCTATAATTTTTGTTTTTAAAATATGTAGCATTGACCCTTAACACATACATTAAATATTAATCGATGCATGAAGCTCCTGAAATTTTTTCAGTGAAATCAAAAAAAAAGAGCGAGTTCTGAATGGCATTGACATGTGATGTTATGGCATACGGGCGAAATCGGGCGTTTTTCGCCCATTTTTAGGGCGTTTTTCGCCCGTATGCCATTTTAGCACATCCATATGCTATAAATAACACTTGAAAAAAGAGCAAATCACTCGTTTTTGATGAATAAAAAGAGATATTAAGTTAGTTATAATAGATTGCAGAACACTATATAATATTACCTTCGCTCTTTTTTTATATTTTTCAGGGATTTTTCAGAAAATGTAGCGCTGGGGTTTTTAGGACAAACAAGTGTATTCGGTTGATGTGAAAAAGATTAGGTTGCTCTTTTTTGCTCTTTTTTATAATGGGAAACAGTGCGTTGTTAGTAGCTTAAAAACTCTAACGGGCGATAAAAAGAGCGACAAAAAACCTCATTTTTGTCATTTTTGGTCCTTTTTTTCATTTCTGTGATCAAGTGGGATGAATGAGATAGTTAAAATTTTTAAAATGTTGGCTCCGAACTCGAAAAGAGCAACACCTTTTTTTTGTGTGTTGCTCTTTTTTAGTTCAAAATTTAACTTTTTTTCACTTCAGGAGCTCCTCTGCGTTAAATACCTACCCCATGTTTGATTTATATCCCTATACATAAATTCGCCCTAAAAACTGCTTAAATACACTTTCTCATTTTCAGGAGTAGGGCTTGAGTTAAATACAAAACTTTGCTATAATTTTTTGTATTTTTCGACTTTTTGTATATATTTTTTGGGAGCTCATGTAAAAAACGATGTATTTAACGCATGTGTTTTTTTACATTAATGAGGTAATGGTAAAAGTAAATATAATACTAAGCATATAGTAAAAATGATTTTATGGGGCAATAGTAATATTGGATATGTTACTAAGCATGTAAAAATAAAATATATAAAAAGTGTAAAATTTAGTAGATAAAGTTGTTATGTATATTGTTTAACAATCTAAAAACATAGTGTTCAGTTGGGGATGATATATGTGTTTCCATTAACTGTAATTTTTTATTGTATCTAATATTGGTATCTTTTGATAAGGAACTTGTGGAGTTAGAGTGTGTGATAGTTTTTTTATGAGTTTTTTTGATAATTTTTTTGAAAAATTTGTTTAATTTGGTAATATCATCATATGTATCATTATGCCAATCTAACAATATTTTAAGTTGTCCATATTGACCATCAAGTAAGTGTTGTTGTATGGGCGAAACTTGATCAACATAAATATTTGTTCCAGCTTCTTCTGATATGGGAATATAAATGATTGGATCTATTTTTTTATTGGCAGCATATTTTAAATAGCGATGATACAAAATTGCATCGGAACACCCCCAACCCCAAATATTAATATTATATCCTCCAATATTTTCCAACATATTTAAATTCCATAAAGCACATTTGCCCAAATAATGTCCCTTATATTTTGATAACCAACTGAATCCTATATGAACTGGAGCTTTATTAGCTTGTTCAAAAGATAAATAGTATGGTATGAGCGGTTTAGTCGGTTTAAAACGAAGATTGTTTATAACTATATGAGTACAATTATGTTTTTTAGCTATTAATAAACCTAAATTAACCAATTGTCCTTTATTAAACTTGGATTTATCATCATATTGTTCGACAATAATAATTTTATAATTTAGTTCATTATAATCTTTGAACATTTTAACTAAATGTGAAACTAACTCATTTCTAACTCTCCCGTATTCAATATTTTCATTATAATACGGTATTATAATACCTAATTTATAAGATGAAATACCAGTTGTGATTGGTCTAGCGAAAGGTACATGTGGTATAATTTTAATTTGTGCTTTATATTTATTAAAATCTTCATCTAGAGATTCAGTGTCAAGGCGTTTATGTGAAATAGATTTTAATAAATAACTCCAATATTCTGTCACAGTATTTTGATTAAAATATTTCTTAAAAGCAATTTGAGCATTTCTAGCTATTTTTTCAGCTGTTTGATCATGTGATTTAGCCCATTTAATTAGGCTAACTAAATCAGATAAATCCTTTTTAACTGGAATATAATGTTTATATGGTTTTAATAAGTTATCATACCATCCATTATATTCACCATCAACCCTAAATATTAAAGATCCTAAAGATAAATAATAAGGTAATTTAGGATCTATACCATATCCTTGTATAGAAATTATATATTTATATTTTTCATAATAAATGTAATTAGCTTCATCACTGTCATCACTTTTATCATTGTCATGAAGAATTTGGGTATTAAAAGTGTGAAATTGCAGTTCATTATTATATTTATCTCTTTCACTAATTTGTGTTATTTTGGCATCAATTAAAGATGGATATTTTTTACTAAATTCTACTAGTTTCAATCTATTATTATTTTTAGAAACTGTTCCACATCCAGAAGTATCATCTCTAAAATAAGCAATATCTTTCTTATTATTCCATGAAATTTTAACATGATATTTACTTTTTTTAGATGCATCACTATCTTCTTGATCAGGATCATTTATATAGTCATTGGTACAATCATTTCTGTAAAATTCCTTAGTAATTAATCTCCAATCATCTGGCGAAGGATATGTTAAATCTCCAAAATTATCATTAGTTGAAACACTTAATATTGGATGGTATGAAGTATATAAGTAACTAGTGAGAGGGACATCATTACCAAAAATATTGTTAAACGGTTCTGTAAAATCATTTTTGAGGACTGGAAAATGTCTTAAATTAATAAAAAATTCAACATCTTCAACTTTATGTTTTTGACACGTCAGTTCAATCATATTGTACATTTCAGCCCAATATGCATCATTAATTGATGCTAAAGGTCCAGTTTGTATCAAACAATTACTAGCTCTCCATAGATCCCTATTATTGAGATATTTAAATCCTTCTGTATTAAATTCTTTTTTTTTGGCTTGATAATATTCATCTAAATTTTTATATTCTTTTGGTAATTTTATTAAATGTCCCCAATTATTAATGAAATTGGTATTAATAAATGGTACGAATGAGGCAACAATGTTATTTTTAATTTGAACATAAATTCCGTTGGAAATCTTTTGGAAAAGATAATTGAGAGTGTTAAAAACTGTTCTGGATGAAATTAATTCATAAACCTGTGAATTAAGCTTAAAATCAATCTCATTCCTAATATCTTTAGATAATTCTAACTTATTACTACTACGTTTGCGACTACTATTGTTATCATTATTGCTTTTAATATTATCTATTTTAGTTAATAACGATTTAATCTTTATTCCGGTTTTTTCGTCTAAAATATTAGAATAAATAACACGATTAATATCTTCATAACTGGTTATGAAAGGAAAAATAGCTTTTAGTTTAGGATGCTCAGGATGTTGATATATAATGTGATTATTTAGACATGTTTCTTTATTTTTATAGTTAAGATTTTTAAAATGTTTTTTAATTGGATTTGAAAAATCATATTCTTTAGAACTATTTTTACTTTTTTTGTGTGTAATTTTCATAATATTTGTTATTTCTTTGTATTACAGAGAGAAAAATTGAATGGTAAATTTCATTAATTATTAAATTACTTATCACTAATCAAGAGCCATAAATGAATTTATTTGCTGGTAATTCTAATCATGATTTAGCATTGCGTATCAGTAAACATTTGAATATTCCTCTAAGTAATATGGAGTGTGATAGATTTAATGATGGTGAGTGTCATGTAAAAATTAATGAGAATGTACGGCAAAGAGATTGCTACGTTATTCAATCAACTACTTTGTCAAAAAGTGGTAGTCCAAATGATAATTTAATGGAACTATGTATAATTGTTGATGCATTAAAGCGTGCCACTGCAAAAACTGTTACTGTTGTTATTCCATGTTTTGGATATCAAAGACAAGATCGCAAAGATTCCAGTCGAGCTCCAATTTCTGCTCGTTTAGTAGCAACCATATTAGAATCAGTAAATGTTGATCGTGTGATTTGTATGGATCTTCATGCGGGTCAAATACAAGGATTTTTTAGTTCTAAAACCCCAGTTGATAATCTTTTTGCGGAAAATGACTTAGTTGATTACATTAGAAATAATATTTTACACAAATACTCCAGCGAAGATGTAGTTATAGTAAGTCCAGATGAAGGTGGTATCAAAAGAGCATCTAGAATAGGTCAAAAATTAGGACTTGGTATTGCTGTAATTCACAAAGAACGTTCACAACCTGGTATAGTTAATTCTATGACACTATTAGGTAATGTAGACAACAAAATTGCAATTTTAGTTGATGATATGATAGATTCGGCTGGAACAGCATGTATAGCCGCAAATTTATTAAAAGAGAAAAAAGCTAAAGAAGTTTATATGGTAGCATGTCACCTTATTTTATCCGGACAAGCCATCGAAAAAATTAAAAATAGTGTATTCACTCAAGTAGCTGGTACAAATACAGTTGAATGCCGATTTGAACAAGATAATATGGTGGAAAAAAATGGAGTGATGATATCTTCAAATAGTAAAATAGCATATATTGATATATCATGGTTAATTGCGACAGCCATCAAAAGAACTTATGAAGGGAAATCATTAAAAGAAATTTATGATAATAATATCACTCAAAGGACAGTTTCACCTGTTAAAAAATCATCTGAATTATCTAAAATATCTGAAATATTTTAGGCAAATTGTGGATTTAAATATTTTTGGAGATTTAGGAAAGTTAATTCCTCATTATCATTTAATCTTAATAATTTTTTTAATTTAGCATCTGCATTTATTCTCAGTTTAGAATTTTGATCCTGTAATTTGTTTTCTCTAATATATGCATGAATTTCTTTAGTAACATCTGTTCTAGCCATTATTGTATTTTTAGGTTTATTTAAGAAATTACACAAATCTACTGAAATTTCTGCTGGTTTGTGTATGCCACTGCTGCGTACACTATCTACTTTCACAGTATCAACATTTTTCTTTTTTTGTCTTTTAATTTTTTGACTATCCTTTAATGTTTTTTCAACTAGTTTTTTATATAAACGTAATTTAGACATAACACTACCAATTGATACCTTAATTGATGCAACTTCTTGACATATTTCATCAAATTGATCACTTAATTCTGTCAAAGGATCTAGTTTCTTATTAGAATCATCATCTTCAACATCATCTTCAATATTTTCCTCAACTTCTTCTGTAGTTTCTAAATCTTTATTATTTTCTTCAGTCATTTTTATATAACTTTTTATCTTTATCTTTAAGTTATTTTATAGTTACAATGTAATGATTAACATTATCATAATATAGTTTTAGACTTAATTTCAAGAGTTTCCGGAAACTTTCGCAATAATTACGACTTTTTACTAGTTATTTACTAGTTATTTACTAGTTATTTACTAGTTATTTTACTAGAATTCACTATATATATTCGTAAAATTCGCGATATATTTCCGGGAGCTCTTGAATATTATTAAAAAATATTATTCCAGTTACTATTACAACTAGAACATCCTAAAATTTTTACTTTGTTTATCTAGAAAGTTTTTAAAAAATATTATTCCAGTTACTATTACAACTAGAACAATCTAAAATTTTTACTTTTGTACACTAGAAAGTTTAAAAAAATATTATTCCAGTTACTATTACAACTAGAACAATCTAAAAATTTTACTTTTATACACTAGAAAGTTTTTGCACAAGCCAACTACTTTAAATAATAGCCATTGATATGCTTTGAAGCATAACATGATGAAGAGTAATGTCCTTTTCTACCACAACGAAAACAACAATCATCATTACTTTCATCATCACTTTCATCGTCACTTTCATCGTCACTTTCATCATCACTCTCACCGTCACTTTCATCATCATTATTTGTTTCCACACATTCTTTTTCGTTACAATATTTCGCAAAATGTCCACCTTTTCCACAAATAAAACATTTATCATGTGTTCCATTACGCATTTGGTGTAAAATATCTTTTTGAGATTTACTCAGTTTTACAGAAACAAATGACCCACCACGAACATTATTTATCCCATATTTGTCCATATAAATTCTTGTATATTTGTCTTCATCGTAATCATCACAATTATGTTTAATTTCTAACACTTTTAGTGGTTTATATATTTTAGTCCATTCTGAACCATTTAAATTGAAATGAGTTTCCAACCTAAATTGTGGATTATTTGTTTTTCCAACATAATATTTCCCTTTTTCTAATTGAAGTATGTATATAAAAACCATTAACGATTATTTACAACATCACAAATAATATTTAATTCAATTTTATTATAAAAAATATTATTCCAGATTGATTACAACTGGAACAATCTAAAATTTTTACTTTTGTACACTAGAAAGTTTAAAAAAAATATTATTCTAGATTCAATAACAACTAGAACAATCTAAAATTTTTACTTTTATACACTAGAAAGTTTAAAAAAAATATTATTCCAGATTGATTACAACTGGAACAATCTAGAATTTTTACTTTTGTACACTAGAAAGTTTTAAAAAATATTATTCTAGATTCAATAACAACTGGAACAATCTAAAAATTTTACTTTTATACACACACTAGAAAGTTTAAAAAAAATATTATTCCAGATTGATTACAACTAGAACAATCTAAAATTTTTACTTTTGTACACTAGAAAGTTTAAAAAAAATATTATTCCAGATTGATTACAACTGGAACAATCTAGAATTTTTACTTTTGTACACTAGAAAGTTTTAAAAAATATTATTCTAGATTCAATAACAACTGGAACAATCTAAAAATTTTACTTTTATACACACACTAGAAAGTTTAAAAAAAATATTATTCCAGATTGATTACAACTAGAACAATCTAAAAATTTTACTTTTATACACTAGAAAGTTTTTAAAAAATATTATTCTAGATTCAATAACAACTAGAACAATCTAAAATTTTTACTTTTATACATTAGAAAGTTTTTAAAAAATATTATTCTAGATTCAATAACAACTAGAACAATCTAAAATTTTTACTTTTATACATTAGAAAGTTTTTAAAAAATATTATTCTAGATTCAATAACAACTAGAACAATCTAAAATTTTTACTTTTATACATTAGAAAGTTTTTAAAAAATATTATTCTAGATTCAATAACAACTGGAACAATCTAAAATTTTTACTTTTGTACATTAGAAAGTTTTTAAAAAATATTATTCTAGATTCAATAACAACTGGAACAATCTAAAATTTTTACTTTTGTACATTAGAAAGTTTTTAAAAAATATTATTCTAGATTCAATAACAACTAGAACAATCTAAAATTTTTACTTTTATACATTAGAAAGTTTTTAAAAAATATTATTCTAGATTCAATAACAACTGGAACAATCTAAAATTTTTACTTTTGTACATTAGAAAGTTTTTAAAAAATATTATTCTAGATTCAATAACAACTGGAAC
>Ga0214923_10000709_pt1 | contig 49455 bp, 39 predicted proteins | sample LL1510_MetaG_FD_177993 | JGI IMG/M metagenome (GOLD analysis project Ga0214923, IMG submission 177993) | Freshwater microbial communities from Lake Lanier, Atlanta, Georgia, United States - LL-1510 | ecosystem: Environmental > Aquatic > Freshwater > Lake | place: USA: Georgia | collected...
TGCAAAAAAAGGATCTACCATTATCTTTAGCACGCACCGTATGGAGCAGGTAGAAGAAATTTGCGACCATATTGTATTAGTGAATTTAGGCAAGAAGATTTTAGATGGCACTGTGGCTGACATTAAACAACAATTCAAGGAAAACATTTTCTCCATTCAAACAGATAATGCCACTGCTTTAACCGACAACGATCTATTTAATGTCATTGGTAGCGACAAAAACAAAACCTTACTTAAAATTAAAGAAGGCCGACACTCTAATGATGTCCTAAAACATTTATTGGAACAAAATGTCAACATTGTGGCATATAATGAAGTACTTCCTTCATTAAACGACATTTTTATTAAACTAGTAGAAGGCACCCATGCCACTGCAAGAGCATTTCAAAACATTTAAAAATTGATCCATGAATAAGACCTGGCTAATTATACAAAGAGAATATACTTCAAGGGTGAAAAACAAACGTTTTTTACTTATTACCATCTTGATGCCATTATTAATGGTTGCATTTATTGTGGGTTCCGCTTATTTATCTTCTACAGGAACAGAGCAACGTAAAATTGCGGTAATTGATCCTAATGGTTTTTTTAAGGGTCATTTAAAAAATAGCCAACAACTTGAATTTAATTTCCCAAGCGATGTTGATACTAGCAATTATAAACAAAAAGGCTATACTGATGTTTTAATACTTCCCAAATTTGAAGGAAATCAAAAAGTGGATTATATCCTTCGATCTAAAAAATCAATGGGGATGATGCTACAAGAATCTATTACGAATAAAATTAATAGCGCTATTGAAGATCAAATGCTTCAAGAAGCTGGAATTCATCAAGACGTGCTAGATTCTATTCACAAATCATCTCAATTTGCCGAACTCAAAGCCTATGAAGACAAAGGCAAAAGTAGTAAAGAAAGCAATGCTGCTTTAGCTTCTGGCATTGGCTATGCTAGTGGTTTTTTAATTTACTTGACTATGTTTATTTATGGCTCTATGGTAATGCGTGGAGTGATGGAGGAAAAAACAAATCGTATTGCCGAAGTCATCATTAGTAGTGTGAAGCCCTTTGAATTAATGATGGGTAAAATTATTGGTATTGGCGCTGTGGGTTTAACTCAGTTTTTATTATGGATTGTTTTAATCACTACCCTATCTAGTGTTGCATTAGGAATGTTACCAGCAGATATTCAACATCAAGTATCTACTTTACAACAAAGCAATGGACAAATGGCAGGCGGAATGATGCAAGCTAGTGAATCTGCTCAACGCATTTATAATATTCAACACACATTAGCCACCGCCAATTGGCCTTTAATTATAAGTTGCTTTATATTTTATTTCCTGGGTGGATTTTTGTTTTATGCTGCTTTATTTGCAGCAGTAGGAAGTGTGGTCAACGAAGATCCACAAGATGCACAAAGCTTAATGTTCCCTATCACTATGCCTATTATATTTTCTTATGTGATTACCAATGTAGTGATACAAAATCCCAATACACCCATGGCTTTTTGGGCGAGTATCATTCCATTTAGTTCTCCTATGGTAATGATGGCGCGAATTGCTTATGGTGTTCCTTCTACGGTACCTTATTGGGAATTAGCATTGAGTATGCTTACTTTAATTGCTGGCTTTGTTTTTACCACTTGGTTGAGTGGAAAAATTTATCGCACAGGAATTTTAATGTATGGCAAAAAAGCAACTTGGAAAGAAATGCTTAAATGGGCCTTTAAAAAAGCTTAAATTTTTATCCCCATTGATTTTAATAAAAATAGCCTTGTAGGATAACACTTTCATGAAGTGTTTTTATTATAAGGCTATTCTTACATTCACCCCTGCCCTTGTTGTAATGATGGGTGGTGAAGAAGAGATATAAGGTGTGGTTCTTCTTTGATCAAAGAAAAACTTCAAATTGATTTTACTATTCAATACATAATCAATGGATGGTTGTATTGTAATTTCCTTACTACCGCCTGTTCCATAAGCGTTGGCTTGATCCAAACGACTATTACTATTATACATATCGCGTAATCCCATATCCAATCTAAAGGTTAAATCGTTGGATAATTTATTATTATTCAATCCAGGGATATTAAAAGGTAATTTCAACCCTCTAGCACGATAACTCGTGCCAAATACCCACTCCTTACTATTGTTTTCACTTAACTGATAATCCACTAAACTTAAAGCTAATAATCTACTTTTCTTATATTCAAAACGCATTGACCATTGCGATACGGTCGTAATGTTGACTCCAATCAATGGCTCCATACGTTCGCTGATAGTGATGTTGGGCACTAAGAAATAAGGAACATAGTTTCCACTAATAGGATCTAAAAAAGAAGGGGCACTTAATAATCTTCGATCTGCATACATAAGTGAACTTGTGAAACTATTCATTGCTAAGCTACCATTGTAGCCATGTGTTAAAGTGATATTGGAAAATAAATTGCTAATGCCTGGCACTTTAGATAAACCGCTATAGGTAATATTCCAATTTGGCATGGGCATTAATCCAGAGAATGGACTGGATTTAATGGATGAATTATTTTGATTCAATAAAGAAACCTCATGTGGATTTTTTCCAGTGTATGCTGCAATAAAAGCAGGTATTAAAACATCTTGGGAATACTTGCCATATCCAATAGCATACCCATTTGGATCTTTTTTATTATCCCAATAGGGATTTTTTTCTGCCACCCTATTTGAAATAACAACTCTATTTGCTTCAAAGGTTTTAAACACTTTAGATAAAACATTGGGATCATGACTATCAAAGAAAGTATTCAAAGCGAAATAACTAATATTAAACCCTCCTGCTGACAAAGGATTTAAATGAGATTTAATTCCAGTGCCGCTCGTATCCTTGAATAATTCAGAATAATCTTTGGTAAATGTTTTATTAAATTGTACATCAATGATCAATCCGGTTATAGGTTCCAATTGAATACGTGCTGTGAACTTTTGATCAAAGCCTTGTCTAAACATTAAATTAAATTTGTCATCCCTAGATAACAACCCTTTATTTTCTTGAGACCTTAACCAACTTGAATCAGGCTGTTTACCAAAAGCATACTCCATGCCAGGTGCGAAACCATCCCAATTAGAATTCATAAAATTCACTCCTGACATATATCCGGGTAATCTACTGTTATAATTTTCGGCATAATCAACAGATGCCGTTTTGAGCATCATGAAAAAGTTGGCAATCGGTTTTAACGCATCTGGAAAGTTCACGGGTTCATTTGCTTTCAATACTCTTTGCGCAATGCGTTCTTGTCTGCGCGCTTCTCTCCATTTTTTTAATGCTACAATTCGTTCTTTCCCTTTTTTACCTTGCAATGCTTCCTCTTTAGTCATTAAAATTCTGTTTGCTAATGGATTGGCTGCATTTTGTGATCCCTGATTGGGCATATTAGATAGAGCCGCTCTCAGCAATTTAGATTTATTATAAAAATTCGTAAAGTTAAACTGGGCATTCAACTGTTGTGAAAAAGTGTTTTCAATGGTGTTACCTAACTCTTGCGCTAATCTACTTGCCCCTACCCAATTATAATTGGTTGAAACATTATAGCTTGACATAATCCAATCAGTTAATGGGAACTTATTGGTAGGTATATCATATCTCAATGTTGCTCTTTGGGTATATAAGGTATTACGTCCAGCTTGCAATAACATACGCATTAAAGAATCTTTTTTCTCTTTGGTATCTATTCTTCCTGCTGGCTCGTCTATTCGAGAATTCATATTTGCATTTAAGTCTAAATGCAATGATCTTGTTAAGCTCCATCGCATATTAAACAATCTACTCATGGTAAAATATTTATCATAAGTGGTATCCACTCTATCTGTAGTGCCATCAAACGAATTCACCACCCTTGGAATAAATTCACCAAATTGTCGATCAAATACGGCTCTATAACTTATTAAATTAGGGGTTGGATTTACATTTATCTCCTTCGCCCAAGTTAACCAAGGGGAATTGGACTTTATTAATTTCCTAAACGGCTCAAAGGATTTTCCGTTTTTATTAAAAGTATACCCAATAGCCCCTCTTTGTTTGTCAATTTTATTTTGACTCACCACAGGACTAGATTGCAATAATTGAGAATAGGAATAACTAAAATCAAAATTGCTCAAGCTAATTAAAGAGGGATTTTTTCCAGGCAAAAAGCGGACATTTGTAAAATTAATTGTCTTGATAGTCGTTTGATCTATGGATGCTTTTTTGACTGAGTCTAATTTGCTTCCAGTCAAGCTGTTAATTTTATCCTTATACAATATATCTTTTTCAAAAGGATCGTACTGCGGGTTCTCCATTGTTTTATTAATACTTGCAAAAACTGGCAATGATATTCTAGCTTCTTTGGGTAATAATTTTCCTGCGTCAATATTTGCTGCAATATCAAACTGCGTTAATCCTGTTTTCGCTCGCTCATTCATTTTTTGCTCTATACTTCCAAAACCAGAAGTATGGCTGTTCACCGAAACCGCCACAGTACCTAAATCAGCTAAAGTCAAATCCATTCTACCTAAAGCTGCCCAAGATCCTGCTTCATCCAAATCGGATAATCTTAATTCATTCACCCAAACTTCAGCATCCATAGGAACCGATGAACTAGTATTCTCAAAAGCAATTAAAATTCCTCTTACTTCTCCCAAATTAGGATTCCCCATCACAGAATATCTTTGTCTGCCATGATTCAGACCAAATTTTTTATTAAAAGGAACGTTTTGCTTATTTCGTTCTAATTTTAATTGCACTAAATCCATCATACTTAAATTCAACTCATTTTCTAGAGGCCACACTTCTCTCGCTTCTGCATTAGAATACACTTTTTGCTTCGTCGTAGTCAACGGTATTCTTATTTCATAAAAGTTGTTTTGAAAATCCTGTCCAATTCGAATAATAGCTGTCATAGAACCGCTATCTACTCTATTTATATTTTTCTTATCCTCTGCATGAATAAACATAGACAACTTTCCATAACGACGAACGTCCACATTCATAGTTTTAAATACCCCTCTTGGAGATGCGTTTTTTTGTAACCCGTTTAATTGAATACTTAATGCCTGTTCATTTTGCAACAAGTTCACCCCATTATTACTTAGCATTTGTACACGTTCAATGCCAGGAGGAATCACATAATTAACCGGGGTTCTGCTTCCATTTTCTTCTACACTTACGGCCAAAGTATTCACCCTTGTATTTTGATTGTTACCACTCAATGAATCATAATTGCCTAAGCTATCAATCACATAATTGAATTGTCTCCATTGATTACGCACTAAATCCAATTTTGCAAAACGTAAGGTGACTGAATCCTCAAAATTGGTCAAATACATTCTTATAAAACGTATTGATTTAAAATCTCTAATTCCTCCCACATTTCTAGTATAAGATTTTATGGGCACTCTAAATAAATACCAATTCTCATTACTTTTTGAGCCATCGGCCAATGTAACATTGACTGTTTTAACATCAGTCACATATTTGGTATTTCCTACTGAAATATTATTTTTCTCTAAATTAATTTCATATTCAAAATAAGCTTCTGTCTCATTCAAGGTATTATCTCTATTCAAATCTTCATTGTCAGGCAATAATGTGGCTGCACTACTAAAGGCCCCCGTACCTGCTAATGCCGAATTACCTTGGGGGTTATTATAATATTTATACCTGTTTAAAATACCCGCTGCTCCTGCATCATACTTGGCATCACGATACCATACATAGTTATCTGCAGATGGATCAGTGATAAATTGTTGCTTGACTGTATTATTAGAAATCTTATTTATGATGTATGCTTTTTTAATGCGTTCATCATCATCTCCTAAACCATCTAAACCCACATCTTGAAATTTACGATCCTCTGGATTATTACTAAATGCATTTGTCACTTGAATGGGGTTCACTGGTACACGGCCCCAGGTAGAACTATCAATCCCAGCAGGTATAGTGGGTGTAGGCATTCCATTTTCATAAAAGCGTCTACCATCTTTTAAAATATCTTCACTTACATTTCCTAAATTCAACACCAAACTTCCTTTGGTTGCACCCGATTTTATAAAAGGATCCTGTGCCCAAAATTCAACATATTCAATAATGCTGGTTTCAAAATCGGTTTGATCTAAGGCACGCATAATACCACCCCACTTGTCTTTGGGATTAATAAACTTTCCAGTCGCATCTAAATCCTTGTAATTATAATTGTAAGGCCCACGTTCTTTGGGATAATAACTTAAATCGAAAGTGGGCAATTGAACATCAGTGATATTGGTTGTTTTTTGAGGAAACAATTCATTCGTAAATACTTGTCGCACTCTTGGATCGCTTAATGATGCCAAATTTGATTTTAAAGGATTAGTCGAACTATTTTTATCTTGCAAAGTAGGTTCAATAGTATACCAAGATAATCTTGCACGATTAAAATTATAATCAATAGAATCGGTTAACACTGCCTCTTTAAATTTATCTTGAGGAGTGGAAGCCAAAGCCCATGAAGTAAATGGAAAACGTAAGTCAATATTCGTTCTTGTTGCTTCAAAATCATCTAAATAAACCACTCCATTGCCACCCTTACCAATTTGTTGTGCATGACCGGGTTGTAAATAAGCAGCTTCCCCATAAGCTGTTAAATAAGATTTTGCTTTGGTGCTATAAAAAGGAAGTTTATCTAATGCTTTGGTAACACTAGGAAGTTCTGTTTTATAATTAAAATCAAAACCATACATGGAATTACTAATGGGGTCAGATCCGAAATTAGTTTTAGTGAAAAAAGGTCGTTCGGTTAATTTGGTAGATGATACACCCAAACTGAAATTTTTATTAGCCATATAATCCAAACGCAAAGCTCTAAAACCTCGCTCTTGAAATCCAAATCCTAAATTATTTTCAAAAGATACATTCACTGGTATATTTGAGCTTAAAATTCCAGGATTAATTATTCGAACCGTCCCGGAACCATAGTCCACCACATAGTCTCTGCCTTCCATTAACACCTGCCCCCCTGCTCTTACCGAAACGGATCCTGGAGGTACATTAAATGCATTCAAACTAATTTCAGCACCCCCTGCACTACCTTTCACTTGTCCTTCCATCACAAATCGATTCAAATTAGCAAAGGTTTGCGCTTCTGCTTTAATGTTTCGATACAATTGAGGAAATAAATATTTACTTGCAATTAAACTATCCACTCCTTTAAAAGCAATTCCTTTTAAATCATCCCCAAAAGGTTCCAATAAGGGAAAAATAATTCGACCCATTCTAGATAACACAGTAAATCCTTCAACATAATCAAAGACGCCATCAGGTTGTGGATCATTTCGATTATTCAAACGATCTAATCTCAACAATTTAATTAAAGACTGCCCCTCCACACTCGGACTAGTGACAGGTAAATATCTTTTCAATCCTTTACTAGGTTCTTCATATAAAACATTCAATTGAAAATCCTGTTGTTGAATAGACCCAAATAAATCTAAGGAATACACGTTTTTCATCATCAAATTCCAAATAGGCAGATCGGTTCTTTGTGTAGTCGCTTTCAATAATTTCAAAAACAATACATTTTGTATTCCTTTATTAGGATCTAAAGCAGTGTTTTCAGAAAATTCACCTACCTGATACACTTTCCCATTATAGGTATACTGAAAAGCAACTGCCAATACTTCATCTGGTTGCAAAGGAATATTTAAAGAAAGAAAACCAATTTGCGGATTGAAATAATATTCATTCTCGGTTAATTTACGTGCAAATGTGCGTTCATAATCTTCCGCACTTCTTAATCCTGCCATATTTAAAACACCGCTCACAGCAGAAGGATTCCTGGCTGCAGTATTGGTAGCAATGGTTTTGTATAAATTATTCGCGTTATTATCTGGAAACTTAATGTTAGGATCTAACGTGTATGCTTTATTATTAGGTACAGGCTCCCCGATATCCATTAAACCCACTACATCACGTGCATTCGTGGTTTGACCATAACGATTCGTTACCCATACTTCAATACGTTGTACTTGTGCCTGTGAACTGACTAAAGGCAATGTGGACATTGCTTTATTAAAGTTATTTCTAAAATATTGCGCTAATAAAAAGTGTCTATTTTCCTCGTAATCATCCAAACGTTTTTGAAACTTCTGCGTGGAAGATCCACCTTGCAATGCCATGGATTGTCTTTGTGATTTTTGATTCGCTATGGCGGCAGTCACAAATAATCTACCAAATTGCAGTTGTGTTTTTAAACCAAACAAATTTTGAGTACTCGGTATGAGTGTACTTCTAGAAACAAAATTAATATTACCTGCTTCTAGGCTTTTTATGATTTCATCTTTCTTACCTTTGTAATTTAATTTTATTTGATTGTCAAAACCTAAATTAGAAAGTGTATTTAAATTAATAGGAAATTTTAATTTATCACCAATACTTGCATTCATGCTAAAATTGGTGTTCGCATCAAAATCAAACCCTCCATTTTTTCTGGCTCTTTCTGGCAAAGTAGGGTTCATTACATTTTGACCTTGATAGCCCGCTTTTACATTAATCTCTCCTACAGGCTTGATGTCTACCTTTAAATCCGACTCTGTTTTTCCAAATAAACGATCAAAATAACTATCAAATACTTTGGACTTAGGTCTTGTAATTTTTCGATTCAATACTCCAATTGAATTGGCTCTTTGACGAAAATACGCCTGCTCATCCTGAGTGGCCTTTAATTTAGAAAACTCGTCAAAACTTAATACATTAGGAGAACGCTCATACTTTCCTCCAATCATATCTGTTAAAAAGTATCTTTTAGAACGAGGATCATACTCTATTTTACGTTTTACAATACTCGTATCTCTAACATCAAATGGATTTTTGCTGGATTGAGATAAAAAATCACCACGTCGATCGTTAATGGGATACTTTAAATCATTTATAAAAGAATAAACAGTAGTATCCTTTGTTTTCTTAGAGATCGAGTCATTAGAGCGCGCGTCATTTTTTTGTACAGCCGTATCTATTTTTATTTGCGCATGCAATGGCACATTCGCCAAGAGCAAAAGCAAACCAATAAAATAAGACTGCATTTTTTTCAAAACTTACAAAATAAAGATTAGCAATTTTTGAGTGCTGCTTTGATCAACACTTCCAAGCTTACATCCGCTCCTTCCAATTGAAGCGTTTTTTCAACTGCCTTTTCGGCAATTGTTTTTTGAATACCGAGTGAAATTAAAGCCTGTATTGCATCTTGTTGGGGAGTAGATTTAGCAAATGAATTAACACCACCTAAGGAGTGTGCTTGTAATGGAATTTTAGCAAGTTTATCTCTTAATTCAAGTACTAATCTTTCGGCTGACTTTTTACCTATTCCCTTAATCTGCTCTAACAATCTCGCTTCACCATTTACAATGGCTCTAATAATTTCCTCAGGTTGCATTCCAGACAACATCATTCTCGCTGTACTCGCTCCCACTCCAGAAACGCTTATCAAATGCAAAAACAATTCCTTTTCGGCAGGTTCATGAAAACCAAAAAGAACTTGTGCATTTTCGGTGATATGTAAATAAGTATAGAGCAAGCCTTTCTCCTTTTTGGAAATAGCTTCGTAAGTATTTAAACTAATATTTACTTCGTATCCAACACCCCCTACATCTACTATTAATTTAGCGGGAGTTAATTGGACAAAATTGCCTTGTAATGATGCGATCATAATGTGTTCAAAAATAATACTTAAGGTACGAAAAATGGGCTTTTTAACGGATTCTTGGCCAATTTTTAGGATATTTGTAAGCCAAAATACTAAATGAAGTATGTCACAAACAAATAAGGCAGCCATTACGGCTGTGGGAGGCTATGTTCCCGAAACCAAATTAACCAATTTTGACCTCGAAAAAATGGTAGATACCAATGATGAATGGATCAAATCCAGAACAGGTATTTCGGAGCGTCGCATATTAAGAGAACCCGGAAAAGCCAGTTCAGATATGGGAGCAAGAGCCGTTGAAGAGATTTTAAGAAAAAAGAACCTAGACCCTTTAGAAATTGATTGTATCATTTGCGCCACTGTCACCCCCGATATGATTTTTCCAGCAACCGCGAATATTATTGGAGATAAAATAGGCGCCAAAAATGCTTTTAGTTTTGATCTAGGTGCAGCATGTAGTGGATTTTTATTTGCATTACATACAGGAGCCAGTTTTATTGAGAGTGGTCGTTATAAAAAAATCATTGTGGTGGGAGTAGATAAAATGAGTTCTATCATTGACTATACCGATCGTGCGACCTGTATCATATTTGGAGACGGAGCTGGAGCTGTTTTGTTAGAACCTTCTAAAGATGACGATGGATACCAAGATGCTATTTTGAAAAGCGATGGTAGTGGACGCGAATATTTACATATTAAAGCAGGAGGAAGTTTAAAGCCAGCAACAGTAGAATCTGTTTTAGCAAAAGAACATTATGCATTTCAGGACGGACAACCTGTTTTTAAATTTGCAGTAAAAGGAATGGCAGATGTAAGTGCTGAACTTTTGGAAAAACATAATTTAACGGGAGATGATATTGCTTGGCTGGTTCCACATCAAGCGAATTTAAGAATTATAGATGCTACGGCCAATAGAATGAATTTACCTAAAGAAAAAGTGATGATTAATATTCAAAAATATGGTAATACGACTGCTGCCACCATCCCACTTTGCTTATGGGAATGGGAATCAAAATTAAATAAAGGGGATAACTTAATTTTAGCTGCTTTTGGAGGTGGATTCACATGGGGTGCGGCTTGGATTAAATGGGCTTACTAAATAGATAAGGGATTATTAACTAGAATAAAGTGTAAATAACTGAAACATAGTACACGCGGTTTTATTTGTTATATTTAAGGAGGAATTAAAAAAGAAATTATGAAAAAGAAAAATTTTAAAGGAATCAGTACTGTGACCTTGCATACGGCAAGCACCGAAAATGATAATTTCTCACACACCACTCCTATCTATGCCACTTCCACATTCACATTTGGATCCACCGATGAAGGTATGGAACGATTTAAAAGTGCAGATAAAACAAGAATATATACAAGATGGGGCAATCCTACATTTACTGCAGCAGAAGAAACCATTGCTGCATTAGAATCGTTTGGATTAAAAGATGAAAAAGGGGAACCTTTAGCACTCAAAGCATTATTACACGCAAGTGGACAAGCTGCTATGACTACTTTATTTTTAAGCACTTTAAGCGCAGGAGATACTTTGTTGTCACACTATTCACTATATGGTGGTACGCAAGAACTCATGCAAAAACTTTTATTAGAAGCAGGAATTAAATGCATTTTAATAGATGTAAGAGATAGCGCTTTATTAGAAAAAACAATTCTAGAAAACCCAAATATTAAATTGATCCACTTGGAAACACCTGCTAATCCTACATTACAGTGTGTTGACATCAAAGCCATTTCAACCATTGCACATCAGCATGGCATTCGCGTTTCGGTAGACAATACAGTGGCAACTCCCTATTTACAACAACCATTTGCATTAGGAGCCGATTTCGTTTTTCATTCCGCTACTAAATTTTTAAATGGGCATGGTTCGGCATTACATGGTGTATTGTTAGGAAAGGATTTAGAATTCATGAATTCTAAAGTTTGGAAATGGCATGCTTTATTAGGAGGTAACAGTAACGCTTTTGATGCCTACTTATTAATTCAAGGAATGAAAACTTTGGAAATTAGAATGGAAAGACATTGCAGCAATACCAAAAAAGTAGCCGAATTTTTAAATCCCCATCCTGCTGTAGAAAAAGTTAATTATACTGGATTAACATCTCATCCTGATCATGCCATTGCATGTAAGCAAATGAAAAATCATGCTCCATTAATGAGCTTTGAATTAAAAGGGGGACTAGATGCAGGTAAAAAATTCATAGATGCATTAGAAGTGTGTACTCGCGCAGTTTCATTAGGTACTGTAGATACGCTAGTGTCACATCCTGCAAGCATGACACATTATGGTATTCCTCACGCTGAAAGAATAAAATATGGCATAACTGATGGTTTAATTAGAATGAGTGTAGGTATTGAAAATTACGAAGATTTAGAAGCTGACTTAGCGCAAGCATTATCAAAAATTTAAGCGCTTTTAAAATAATTTAGAATGGACATTATTATACGACGTGCTATACAAACAGATTGCCCAAGATTACTAGAATTAATTTATGAACTTGCCGTGTATGAGAAAGCACCTCAGGAAGTCACTGTCAGCTTAGCACATTTTAGCGATAGTGGATTTGGCGCTAACCCAGTCTGGTGGGGTTTTGTAGCAGAAGTATATGGTATTGTAGTGGGCATGGCATTATATTATATTCGCTATTCGACATGGAAAGGACAAAGAATGTATTTAGAAGATATATTAGTCACCGAATCGATGCGTGGCAATAAAATTGGCAGTAAATTAATGAATCAATTAATCATAGAAGCCAAAGAGAAAAACTTTACTGGAATGAACTGGCAAGTATTAGAATGGAATGAACCTGCTATTCATTTTTATAAAAAATATAATGCCAGTTTTGATCCTGAATGGGTGAACTGTTCTATTGTATTTTAAAAACTACCCAATTTTATCCCATTTTGAATTAGTCAAATAAGGTTCTCAAATTATCAGAACGTCTTTTTCCTAATAAAGATGATACAGATAAGGACAATTCAAAACTTGTTGGTTTAAGTTGTGCTTTAGAAAAATCATTACTATAAATATCATAACTAAACCCAAAACGATATTCATTCATAAGTATACTGGCCATAGGAATAATAGCATCATTAACACGATAAAAGCATCCTAAATAAAATTTATTACTATTCTCAATATAGCTTCCGAAAGGCAGACCTATTGCCCCTCCCACTAATAATTGATCCATTTTATTTCGGCTGTTAAAAGAAGCATGTAACATAAAAGATTTCTTACTTTCAACTTCTTTTTCAGCATTAAAAAATATTAAGGACTTAAAAGTACTTGCAGATGGATTTTCGGAAATCAAATCGGGTTTAGCTAAATAAAAAGCGTTGGCACTGATTTGAAAAAAGCTACTAGCGCTATGATAAGTATATAGTAACCCCGAATTCATTGAAATTTTAGAGGCAGACCCACTTAAATTTTGCAAACTAACCGATCTTGAATTGGAAATATATTCTCCTTCTAAAAATTGATCTCCAAATTTTAATTTATCTAACTGCAAATTAGATTGTGCAAAAGTCAACCCCAACCCTAACGAAAAGTTTTTCTTTAAATCATCATCGAAATATAAATGATAGGCTGCATTAATGGTAGCGTAATTAGTTTGTAACACTCCCTCCATTATTTGATCTGAAATAATTTGTCCTCCTATCCCTAAATAATTCACGACATCTTCATTTTTATTTTTATATCTACCATCCCACCCTATTACAATAGTTTTATACAATTGATTCCCAGCTAGCATTTGAGAACGATAATTGGATTGAATACGACTATTATATACTCCATTTCCTACCGAAGCTGGACTTAAAAATTGGGCTGATGTAAACCATTGAGACAAAAAGGGATCCTGTGCATTTACCGAAAAGTAAAAGCAAAAGAAAATAGAGAATATAAAAGCCTTTTTAATCAAAATAATTATTTTAATAATAAAAACTGTCCTGATCGGTGAACGATTGCAGGCGTACCTAACCCTGTAATTTCTGCAATCCAAACATATCCATCCGTTTCCTGCAAATTGCTATTGAATTTTCCATCCCATTGAATCGCACCTGGTTCTTTATTCAATAATTCATACACTAATTGTCCAATTCGATTGTAAATTTTAAAATAGTTTATATTCTTTACTGCGAAATTGAATGACGCTTTCAAATATCTATTTTCACCATAATTTGCAAAAGGCATAAATGCATTAGGAACTTCAAATTTCATTTCGGTAGGTAAAATTTGCATTGATAAAAGCTCACTTGTTTTGGAACTACAACCATTCGCATCTACGACATAAAATGATAATGCAATATTTCCAGCTGAAACACCCGTTAAAGTAGTTGGATTCACATTGTCGATTATGGTTGCTTTAGAAGGATCTGTTTTCCAGTGAAATGTATAGGGTGGCTTACCTAAAGAGGCCCTACCATTTAATTGCATAGTTCCAAGTGCCATCAATCTATTGGAACTTGATTGAATAAACTCAGCTATAGGCAAAGGATTCACTTTAATAGTCACACTAACTGTATTTTTACAACCATTTGAATCGGTTCCTAAAATATTATAAGTGGTGGTAATAGTTGGCACAAAAGGCTTGCTGTCTGTTACATTATTATCCCAAACATAATTCACAGCGCCACTTCCTTTTAAAATAACGGTATCTCCATAACATATATTTGTTTTATTAGCACTGGCTGTGATATTGGATGTAAGTACTTTTATGGGAATCAAATTAGATATCGCAATTGTTGAAGACAAACAAGGGGTTGCATTAGAAGTCATCATTAAAGAAATAACATCTCCATCTATAATTGTATTCAATGTTATAGTAGGCGCGTTTAGCCCAATATTATTCCCATTTAATTTCCACTGATAGCTTGGAGCAGATCCACCATTGGTTGGATTGGCTGTAAATAAAATACTAGTTCCTGTACAAATAATATTATCAATATCATTAGAGCTAATGGTTACTAATGGGGTTAAGTTCGCATTTACGGTATTTGTTATCGTGTTAGAAAAAGCTGGAGATCCAATCAAACAATTTGCTGGGGAAAAATTAGAAATCATTACTACATCTATCACATCTCCATTTTGTAGATTATTCATTGTCAAAGTGGATCCTGTTGCACTAGTTAAATTTATCCCATTTTTTCTCCACTGATATATTGGAGCAGTTCCCCCGTTAGTTGAATTGGCCGTAAATATAATATTTGTTCCTGCGCAAAAAATATTATCAGCATCGCTAGAAGTCACTAGTACGGATGCTTTTACAGAAGTAATGATTTGCATATTTATGACACTAGAACTTACAATGGGTGAAGCTAAACAAGGGGTTGCATTAGAAGTCATTACTACTGATATTCCATCCCCATTTGATAATGTAGCTGTAGTGTAACTTGAATTAGTGGCGCCAGGAATATTAATTCCATTTTTTTTCCATTGAAATAAAGGTGCACTTCCGCCATTGGTAGGAATTGCAATGAATGTAGTACTCACTCCACCGCATGTTGAAAAAATACCATCAATAATTACACTTGCATTCAGAATGGGGTTTTCTTTTATTATAGGATAACCAAACATATCCTTAGAACAACCATTTTTTGTACCAACAATTTTATAGTTACCAGCAGTTTGATTTCCAAAATTTATCGCATTGGTATTATTTGCCAAAATGGAAGCCCCTAATGGATTATTATCCTTATACAATTGGTAACTCACCCCTATTTCAGAGATTCCTAATGAAATGGCCACTCCACTAGTACCTTGACAATAATTAAAATCATAGGAAGTAAAACCACTTTTTGAAACCACATAGCTCACTGGAGATGGATTAATTAATATATCAATCACACTAGAACCTAAATCAATGGTTGCAGAAATATCAGTATAAAAAATGACTTTATATTTGCCTGAAGTGTTTTGAATAGACTCTCTTGTTGCGTTTGCTAAAATGGGTTGAGGAGTTAGACCTTCTGATTTGTCATCATAAACAAGAGTAACAGGATTAAAAATAAAAAGTCGGTAATATATAATTTGTGGAAACGGATTTGATAAATTAAAAACTACTTGATCACAGTTAATACCAGGGCTTGCTACATAAGGACTTTTAACATCAAAATTTTGCCCCTCCACTTTGAATAAAATGAAAAACAGAATGAGAAAATATATTAGTTTTTTCTTCAATATATTATTAATATTTGTAATATGTGTATGTCTAACTATTAAAATACTAACGCATTAAAAGATCAAAGATTGCTCTAGTCTATGTTAATTTGATGTAAAAAATAGAAAATTTAGTATTGCACTCCGGTCACAACTGCTTCTTTGTAAACCTTTTGTACCAATCCTTGCAATACTTTGCCTGGACCTACTTCGGTAAACTGAGTGGCACCATCTGCTACCATCGCTTGAACGGATTGTGTCCACTTCACTGCACCTGTTAATTGTGCTATTAAATTTTGTTGGATTTGTGCTGGATCAGTCACTGCTGCTGCTGCTACATTTTGATAGACAGGACAAATAGGGGTATTAAAATGGGTGGCTTGGATGGCCTCCGCTAATTCAATTTTTGCAGGTTCCATTAAAGGTGAATGAAAAGCACCCCCCACAGGAAGTACCAATGCTCGCTTCGCACCTGCTGCTTTCATTTGCTCGCAGGCTACTTCTATTCCTTTAACACTTCCAGAAATAACTAATTGTCCTGGACAATTATAATTTGCAGCAACCACTACTTCTCCTGTTTCTGTTTGCACTTGAGCACAAACTTCTTCTACTTTTTCATCTGCCAAGGCTAATACCGCAGCCATTGTGGAGGGTTGTATTTCACAAGCAGCTTGCATTGCTTTTGCACGAATGCTTACCAATCTTAAAGCATCTTCAAAACTTAAAGTTTTATTTGCTACTAAGGCAGAAAATTCACCTAAGCTATGTCCTGCAACCATATCGGGGGTGACAGCTGGCATGGTTAAATAAGCAACCACTGAATGTATGAATACTGCAGGCTGAGTAACATTGGTTTGTTTTAATTGCTCATCGGTTCCTTCAAACATGATATCACTTATACGAAAACCTAGAATTTCATTAGCAAGTTCAAATAATTCCTTCGCTGCTGCATTGGTTTCATATAAATTTTTTCCCATTCCTGAAAACTGACTTCCTTGTCCTGGAAATACATAAGCATGTTTTGACATATCCAATTAATTTATACAAAAATAAACCAAATCAATTATAACCAATCACAATTGAAGCATAAAAATGAAGCGAAAAATGAAGCATAAAAAAAGGCGAAGTCCCCTTCGCCTTTAACTAACTCAACCAAACCCAAAACTACTCGTTTATATCTATATACTTTAGAAATTCCATTCTTGTTTTCTCCTCCTGAAACTTACCTCCAAAGAAAGAGGTAATAGTGTTTGAACTATCGTCTTTTACGCCGCGACTAGACACACATAAATGCTTTGCATCCATCATCACTGCAACATCCTGTGTTTGCAAAACAATTTGTAATGCTTTGCCCACTTGCATGGTTAAACGCTCTTGTACTTGTGGTCTCTTTGAAAAATATTCTACCAATCTATTCAACTTACTTAATCCAATCACTTTCCCACTACTAATGTAAGCAACATGCGCTTTTCCAAAAAAAGGAACAAAATGATGTTCGCAATTTGTATAAAAATTGATATTTTTCTCTACCAACATTTCATTGTACTGAAATTTATTTTCAAACAAAGTCATGCTAGGCATGTTTGCTGGATTTAATCCTTGGAATAATTCTTTGACATACATTTTTGCAACTCGCAATGGAGTGCCCTTTAAACTATCATCATTTAAATCCATTCCTAAAGTTTCCATGATGGCTCTAAAATGAGGCTCTATCAATGCGATTTTTTCTTCATCGGTTTTTTCGAATGCATCTGCACGCAATGGCGTTTCCACCGAACTTGCTTTATGCTGATCACCCATCTCTTCGATAATTAAATGACTCAGCTCCATTTTTTCTTCTTTAAGCGGGGTAGTCAACAAAGTTTCTTTCTGTTTCATACAGACGTATTTTTAATTCTAATGATGCGGATATATTTGGTCTTAAAAAATCATAAATCACTCGAGCAATATTTTCTGCTGTTGGATTTAAATTTTTAAAAGCATCGGTATCCAAGTTTAAATTTTTGTGATCAAACCTAGCTATCACTTCCTTGTCAACTAGTGTACTAAGATCCTTGGTATTTATTACAAATCCTGTTTGAGGATCAGGATACCCTACCACTTGTACTACTAATTCGTAGTTGTGACCATGATAATTAGGATTACTGCAGGCTCCAAAAACACGTTTGTTTTCGGCATCACTCCAGTCGGCACAAAACAATCTATGCGCAGCATTAAAATGCTCTTTTCTACTGACCGCTACTTTTTGTTCCATGGTTCCAAATTAAGATAACAAAGTTACAATATTAATAACGCTATAGAAACGATTTTGTTTAACGATTTAATTTAAAGGTTAAACGTCTAAGCATTTCTACCCTATTTCGTAAAGAATTTCAACAAATTAGAGAGGTCTGAGGGGCTAAAATCCTATTCCCCGAAATATTCCACATAAATACGTGGGGTCTCGTATAATTTAACAGAATGCAACTGAACCACCGAAGGTATCTGGGGGACCAATTGTTTCCAAATGGCCAATGCTAAATTTTCGGTGCTACACATTTGCCCTTGCATAAATGGAACATCTATGTTTAAATTTTTATGATCTAGTTCATCAATCACATATTTACGGATGATGACACTCAATTTTTTGACGTCAAATAAAAACCCGGTATCCGCATCTGGCTTGCCTTTGATGGTTACGAATAATTCATAATTATGCCCATGCCAATTTTCATTTGCACATACCCCAAACACTTCTTCATTCTTTTCTTTGGTCCAATTGGGATTGGCTAATTTATGCGCTGCATTAAAATGTTCCACACGGGTTAAATACACCATGACTCCTTTAATTTTTGCAAAGATATAAATTTGATAGCCAATTTTAGCAGTCTTTACCGACCTTTACTTTATGAGAGTAATCATTACCGCTGCAACCAATGGAGAATGGATGCCTAGTTTCCAAAAAATCAATCCAAAATACGTGGGTACTAATAAGCGTTTTTCGGTGGGATTTCACGAATCGGGCATTGGCATGTTAGCTTCCAGTATTTCTTTAATGAAGATGTTTGTTCAAGAAACTCCTACGATTATCATTCAAGTTGGAATTGCGGGGTGCTTTGATCGCAAAGTTCCTTTAGGAAAAGTGTTTGCTATTAAAGATGATTTTGCAGGTGATATTGGGGTCATGGAAAATAAAAAATGGAAGGATTTATTTGATTTGAAATTAGACCAACCCAATGACGCTCCTTATGTTAAAAAATCACTGCCTAACCCTTGGCTGAAACAATACAATTTACTTTCCCTCCCTACTAAAAAAGGAGTCACCGTAAATACCATTACGACTGATAAAAATAAAATGGAATTATACCATCATAAATATAAAGCAAGCATTGAATCGATGGAAGGTGCTTCATTACATTATATGGGTCGTGATTTAAATATTCCTTTCATTCAACTACGTGCGGTTTCAAATTATGTGGGAGAACGCAACAAAGCAAAATGGGAAATGAAGGAAGCTATTTATAATTTAAACGAAACGCTTCTGCAATTTTTGGATGCGCTTCATCAAATTGCTTAACCATGCGTGTTTTTGATATTGGTTTTTCACCATGCCCTAACGACACTTTTATATTTGATGCCTTAGTGAATCATAAAATTGATACCCAAGGTTTTGAATTTAAAGTTCATTTGGAAGATGTACAAACTTTAAACGAATGGGCTTTAAATGGAATCCTTTCATTTTCAAAAATTAGTTATGGCGTTTGGCCTTTGGTACAAAATAAATATCAGTTACTAAATAGTGGGGGTGCCTTAGGTAAAGGTGTGGGTCCTTTGTTGGTATTTAAAAACGCAGAACAACCTGACGCGAAAACCATGACGGTGGCCATTCCTGGAAAAAATACAACCGCTCACTTGTTATTTAGTTTGGCTTTTCCTGAAGTGAAGAATAAAGTTTTTTTAGTGTTCGACGATATTGAACATGCAGTACTCTCTGGCAAAGTAGATGCAGGTGTGATGATACATGAAAATCGATTCACCTATGCCGATAAAGGGTTAACCCTTTGGATGGATTTAGGAACTTATTTTGAAGAAACATATCATGCGCCCATTCCATTGGGAGGTATTATTGCCCGCAATGACATAGATAGGAATGACATCAAAAAAGTAGATCAATTAATTCGGCACAGTGTTGAATATGCTTTTAAAAATAGTTATGAAACACTTCCTGCATTTGTAAAAAGTCATTCACAAGAAATGTCAGAAAAAGTAATGCGTCAACATATTGATTTATATGTCAATGATTTTAGCTTGGATATGGGAGAATTAGGGAAAAAAGCAATTGCTCAATTGGAAGAAGTATTTTCAAATTTGAATCGCTAATTTTTATCCCTCCTTTAATGCTTTCGCATAAGCAGCTAAAACGCGCTCACGCGCTTCCTCATGAACCACGATGGGTTTAGGATATTCAAAACTATCTAATTCGGGAATCCAATGTCGAATGTATTTTAAATCCTTATCAAATTTTTCAGTTTGCAATCTTGGATTAAAGACTCTAAAATAAGGCGCTGCATCACAACCACTTCCACTCGCCCATTGCCAACCGCCATTGTTTGCTGCTAAATCAAAGTCTAATAATTTTTGTGCAAAATAAGCTTCCCCCCAACGCCAATCAATTAATAAATGTTTGGTTAAAAAGCTAGCCACAATCATGCGCACTCTATTATGCATAAATCCAGTTGTATTTAATTCACGCATTCCCGCATCTACAATTGGATAACCCGTTTTGCCTTCACACCATGCTTCAAATTCTTTTTCATTATTTCTCCACTCAATTAAATCATATTTAGGTTTGAAGGATTTTCCTTCTGCCACCTGCGGAAAATGCCATAATATCATATGATAGAAATCACGCCAAATAAGTTCATTAAAAAAAGTGGCATTTAAACTTTGCGTCTCCAATGCCAATGACCTTGCGGATATGGTTCCAAATCTTAAATGAACACTTAAATGCGTGGTGGCATTTAAAGCTGGGAAATTTCTTTGTTCGGTATAATTTTTCACTACCAAAGTTTGAAACTGCATGGGAGGGATGACTACATCTGTTTTTTCAAAACCTATTTCTTTTAAAGTTGGAATTTTAAAAGCCTTAGTATCTAAAAAATAATCAAGTAATTTTTCGGAAGGAAATTTCTTTGGTGTTTTTTGCGCCCATGCTGCTCTCCATTTATTTGCATAGGGTGTATAAATTGTATAAGGTTTTCCATCATCTTTGATGACTTCCTCTTTTTCAAAAATAACTTGGTCCTTAAAATGATGATATATGGCATTGTTTTTTAAAGCCATCTTTTCAATAGCTGCATCTCTTGCATTGGCCTTAGGGCCATAATCATGATTCGTATAAACTGCCTGCACCTTGAAATCAGAAAATAATTTTTCAAAAACTTCTGTTGGCGTGCCATACTGTACCCAGAGCGATTTGCCTTTTGCCACTAAATCACCTTGCAACCGAGTCAAGGTTTGATGAATAAAATCAACCCTTCTATCTGCTTTTTCTTCTGATTGATTTAAAATGGTTTTATCAAAAACGAAAATAGGTAACACCTGCAAGCCTTGTAATTTGGCCTGATAAAGTGCATGATACAATCCTGCATTGTCTTCCCAACGTAAGTCGCGTCTAAACCAAAAGATATTTATTTGTTTTGCCATTCTGCATCTATTAACAATACAAGTTAAAAATAGTTCAAGTAAAAAATAGTTGTCCCCCTCTTTTAATTAAATACTAATTTTTATAATTAATTTTAACCATGCAAATTAAGTCTATCACATCGGCTTTAGAAGCTTGGGCTCCCTTATCTTTTCAAGAATCTTATGACAATTCGGGGCTCATCATGGGGGATCCCCTCATGGAATGTACTGGTATTTTGTGCTCCTTGGATTGTACCGAAGCTGTGGTTGAAGAAGCTATTGAAAAGGGTTGTAACCTCATTATAAGTCATCACCCTATTGTTTTTAAAGGAATTAAACAGTTTATTCCAGATCATTATGTGACCCGGGTAGCTTTGAAAGCCATTAAAAATAAGATTGCATTGTATGCCATTCACACCAACCTAGATAATATTCTAGATGGAGTGAACAAAAGCATAGCAGACAAATTACACCTTGAAAATCGACAAATTTTAGACCCAAAACCAGGTATTTTGGATCATAAAGGGGGTGCAGTGGGGTCTGGACTGATTGGAGAATTACCTTTAGAAACAGATGAACAGGATTTTATAAAATGGGTGAAAGAGAAGCTACACGTAGAAGTGATAAAGCATACTCCATTTACAGGTAAACAATTGAAAACCATAGCTTTATGTGGTGGTAGTGGAAGTTTTTTAATTCCCTCCGCCAAGGAACAAAAAGCAGATTGTTTTATCACCAGCGATCTAAAGTATCATGATTATTTTGAGCCTGATGGGCAGTTTCTCCTCTTGGATATTGGCCATGGGGAAAGCGAGCAATTTGTTCCGGCCCTAATAGTTGCTTATTTAACGGGTAAATTCCCTACCTTTGCCGTCCTCGAATCTCGAGTCAATACGCAACCGGTAAGATACCTTAAATAAACAACAATTATGGCATCAATAAAAGACTTTTCAGTAGAAGAAAAATTAGTAAACCTTTACAAGTTACAAACCGTTGATAGCAGTATCGATGAAATTGAAATTCTACGTGGTGAGTTACCTATGGAAGTAAAGGATTTAGAAGATGAAGTTCAAGGTTTATTGAACAGACAAAGTAGAATTGAAGAAGAAATTAACGGTATCACTGAATTCATTGAAGATAAAAAAGCGGTTATTAAAGAAGGGGAAGCTTCATTAGCCAAATATGAGTCTCAAAGCGAGAACGTAAAAAACAATCGCGAATTTGAAGCGATCAATAAAGAAATTGAAATGCAAGGTTTAGAAATTAAACTTGCTGAAAAACATATCCGTGACGCGAACGAAGATTTAGGAGAGAAAATTAAAGTGTTGGATGCTGCTAAAAAAACAATTGCTTCTAAAGAAGGTGTTTTAACCCATAAAAAAAGTGAGTTAGAGAAAATCATTGCAGATACTGAAATTGAAGAGAAAGAATTAAGAGTTAAAAGTGCAGAAGCACGTAGCCATATTGATGAGCGTTTATTATATAGCTATGATCGTATTAGAAATAGCTATCATAACGGATTAGCGGTTGTTACCGTTGAACGTGATGCTTGTGGCGGTTGCTTTAACGCCATTCCTCCTCAACGTCAAAGTGAAATTCGCTTACACAAAAAAATCATCGTATGTGAAAACTGCGGTCGTATTTTAGTGGAAGAAGATGTTACCAAAACCATTGAGAAGAAAGCTAAATAAGTTTTTCTTTTTGAAAATATTCCTTGAAAGGGTAGCCCAACCGCTACCCTTTCTTTATTTTTGCTATCATGAAAAGAGCTTTCATCCTTTGCTTGCTTTCCTTTTTTAGTGTAACCCTCACCTTTGCACAACAATTTATTTGGAATGATAAAACACAGCAAATTTATGATGCAACTACCTCACTTAGAATTCCAGAAGCACGCAAAGCCATCGCTTTAGAAAGAAAAACAAACCCGAATAACCTAACATTAGCTTTATTAGAAAGCTATGCCGATTTCTACCAATTGTTTTTGAACGAAAACCCCATCGAGTATCAAAGAATTTATCCTGAGTTTGAGAAAAAAATTAAACTACTTGAATCTGGTCCCAAAAATTCTCCTTTTTATTTATACAGTATCGCTTTAGTCCATTTACATAAATCGGTCGCTGCCATTCGATTTGATAAAAACTGGGAAGCTGCTTTAGATTTTAGAAAAGCATACATTTTATTCAAAGACAATAAAAAAGCGTTCCCCCAATTTTCGCCTAATGATGTGTATTATGGTTTTTTATCTTCCGTGATTGGGACCATTCCAAAAGGATACCAATGGATGGCGAGCATTTTAGGAATGACGGGGAAAATTACAGAAGGCAATGCCTTAGTGCTTAAATACATAAAAAGCAATGACGAGTATAGTCATTACTGTCGCAATGAAGCTCTGTTTCTTTACCCCTACTTGTTAATGATTTTTGAGAGTAACGAAAAAAAAGCATTTAATTTTTTAGAAACAACTCCCTATGATTTAAAACACAATCATTTACATGCCTATATGGCAACTAACTTGTATTTAAACCATCAGCAGTCCGATAAAGCCATTGATATTATAGAAGATATCGAATTAGGGGACGATTATTTAAAACTACCTTTTTGGCAATTAGAAAAAGGATATAGTTTATTGAACCAATTAAAATTAGACCTTGCTCAAAAAGCATTATCGGATTTTGTAAATAGTTTTAAGGGGCAATTTTATGTCAAAGATGCTTATGAAAAATTAAGCTGGATTTCTTTATTGCAAGGTGATTCTAAAAAAGCGAATCAATACCGAAATGAAGTTTTGAATAAAGGAAATCAAATAACGGATGCAGATAAACTTGCTTATCAAAATGCAAAAAGTGTCTGGCCTCACCCCCTATTATTAAAAGCAAGATTATTAAGCGATGGCGGATATCAAGCAAACGCATTACAAATATTGACTGGCAAAACCAGCAATGATTTTTCGAGTGATGCTGAAAAAACCGAATTTGCGTATCGACTTGGACGCATTTATGATTTAATGGATCAGCCTGATATGGCTATTAAATTTTACAAATCTGCTATTGAAAAAGGGCATGATTTAACCGAATATTTTGCAGCCCGAGCAGCATTACAAATAGGCCTGATATATGAGAAAAAAGGGGAATACGCGAAGGCTATTTCCTCTTTTAATAGCTGTATAGAGATGAAAAATCATGCCTTTAAAAATTCATTGGACCAAAAAGCCAAAGCTGGCATACAGCGTTGTAGTAAATCTTAAAAAAAAGCACATTCGTCTATAACAAAATTTGTGCATCATTTTCGTCTAGTGTATATTGCATCAAGCGATGTTATCCCAATTAGAAATACAAAATTACATTCTGATAGACCAGCTCCAAATTGAGTTGTCTAAACAGCTTTCTGTCATCACAGGTGAGACAGGTGCTGGTAAAAGTATTATTATGGGGGCTTTAGGTTTAATATTAGGCGACCGAGCAGATAGTACTGTTTGCAGAGATGCTACCAAAAAATGTGTGATAGAAGGTACTTTTACGATTACGCAACCCGAATTATATAGTGCCTTTTTAAATGAACATGATATTGAACCCAGCAATGAATTCATTATTCGTCGCGAAATAAGTGCGCAAGGAAAATCAAGAGCTTTCATTAATGATACTCCCATCAATTTAAGTGACTTAAGACAATTAACAAGTCAGCTAGTGGACTTGCATCAACAATTTGATACCCTCACTTTAGGGGATACCGAATTTCAACGAACTGTGATTGATGCACTTGCCAATACACAAAAAGAACTGATAGTTTACCAATCTTCTTTTCAACTTTGGAAGCAACATCTAAAAAAATTACATGAACTTACTTTTCAAAGGGACGAATTTGAAAAAACAGAGAGTTATAAAAAACATTTATTAGAAGAACTAGTTGCTTTGCAACTCAAAGAAAATGAATTAGAGGATTTAGAGAAAGAACTTAAGTTTTTAGAAAACGCCGGGGTGATTAAAACACAAATTGATCTATCTGTGATGGCATTGGAAGCCTCCGATCAACCCATGGTGCAACAATTAAAACAAATCACTCACAATTTAGAGTCCATCGTAAAGTGGCAGCCTAGTTTTGAAGCATTATTAAGTCGTTTAAAAGCTGCTCAAATTGAATTAGCCGATATATCTAGTGAATTAAATACTTGGCAAGACAAAATAGATTTTGATGATCAAAAATTGGTGACTATTCAGGATCGACTTTCGGAAGGATATAGTTTGCAAAAAAAGCATAAGGTACCATCCACGAACGAACTACTTGAAATACAAAAACAATTAGAACAAGACTTGACCGCTGTACTTACTATTCAAGAAGAAATTCAACAATTAACGACACAAGTTGCTCAAGAAGAAAAATTAGTTTTTAAGAATGCTCAACTGCTTACTCAAAAAAGAACAGAAGCCATTGCACCCTTCACCAAAAATGTAAATCAACTTTTACACCAAGTGGGTATGCCTAATGCAAAAGTGAAAGTGACATTGGACACCGTCGACTTTAATTTGTTTGGAAAAGATAAAATTGACTTCTTATTTGATGCCAACAATACCCAAAAATTTGAACCTATTAAAAAAGTAGCAAGTGGCGGGGAACTAAGTCGTTTAATGTTATGCATCAAATCATTGGTGGCAAAGTCGATTGATTTACCTACCATGATTTTTGACGAGATTGACACAGGAATTTCTGGAGAACCTGCCAAACAAGTAGGTTTGCTTTTGCAAAATTTAGGAGCTGCTAGACAAGTTTTATGTATTACCCATCAGCCTCAAATTGCAGCCAAAGGGCATACGCATCTTTATGTTTATAAGGAACAAGTGGGAAGCGCAACAAACACACATTTAAGGAGCTTGGACCCCTCCGAAAGAGTGGTTCACATTGCACGTATGATCGGAGGAGATCCTCCTTCCAAAAATGCCCTTGAAAACGCCAAAGAGCTTTTAACTTAATCCTAACTTGTTTATTACTTTTTATAGGATATTATAATTATTTTTACAGCAATTAAAATTAACCATACAAATGGCATACAATTTATTAAAAGGGAAAAGAGGAATTATTACGGGTGCACTAGATAGCAACTCAATTGCATGGAAAGTAGCTGAAAAAGCACATGAAGAAGGTGCCACTTTTGTATTAACCAACGCTCCCATTGCTATGCGTATGGGCGAGATTAATGTTTTAGCCGAAAAAACAAACTCAAAAATTGTTCCTGCTGATGCCACTAGTGTTGAAGAAATAACTAATTTATTCAATCAATCACAAGAAATATTAGGCGGCAAAATTGATTTCGTTTTACACTCCATTGGCATGAGCGTGAACATTCGTAAAAAAATTGGATACCCTGAATTGAATTATGATTATTATGCAAAGGGAGTAGATGTTTCTGCCATGTCCTTACATAAAATGTTAAGCGTAGCCTACCAATTAGACGCGTTAAATGAACATGCAAGTGTAGTCGCGCTTACATATGCTGCAGCACAAAGAACCTATCCTTTTTATACTGATATGGCAGATATCAAAGCTTTATTAGAATCTATCGCTCGTAGTTTTGGTTATCATTATGGTATCAAGAAAAAAGTGCGTGTGAATACCGTTTCACAATCCCCTACCAAAACCACTGCAGGGACTGGTATCAAAGGATTTGGAGACTTTTTTGATTATGCAGATGCAATTGCTCCTTTAGGAAATGCAAGTGCCGAAGATTGCGCCAACTATTGTGTGACTTTATTTTCTGATCTCACTAAAATGGTGACGATGCAAAATTTATTCCATGATGGAGGCTATTCTACGACTGGCGTAAGCGATATGATGATGAAGAAAGCGGGAATCACGGAATAATAAATCTTTCTACATAAATCGTTCTAAATAAATATTTAAAAAGACGCAATGAGTAATAAAGAAATCAATCCCAAACTAGTGGAGTTTATTGGATATTTAGGAAGCTTATTGAGTTGCATCACTTTCGTTCCTCAAGTGTACCAAACTTGGCAAACTAAAAGTGTGGGCGATTTAAATTTGATTATGATTTTAATAGTAACAACAAGTACTATTGTATGGCTAACCTACGCCTATTTAATTAAGAGCAAACCCGTCTTGTTGGCTAATTCTATTGTATTTCTATTAAGCTTAATGTTACTTTATTTCAAGTTGACTTACTAAACTTATTGTTGACTTACTAAACTTATCTAAACATAAAAATAAAGTGGATGAATATAATATCCATCCACTTTATTTTATTTCTAATTCATTTAATATTCATCTTCGTTGAACATGAAGTCTTCTTGGCTTGGATAATCCGGCCAAATATCTTCAATGCTTTCATACACTTCTCCTTCGTCTTCTAACTCTTGTAAATTTTCAACTACTTCTAAAGGGGCACCGCTCCTTATAGAGTAATCAATCAATTCATCCTTAGTAGCAGGCCAAGGAGCTTCTTCTAAATAACTGGCTAATTCTAAAGTCCAAAACATAGCTTTCTTTTTTGCAAAAGTAGCCGTATAAACGATACTACCAAATGTGTTTTTTCTACAGGATGTAAACAATTCATTAAATTTTGCCAAAATTGGCCCGCTAGTTGTAGGTTTGTGTCATGGAAAGGCAGTCACCCTTACTTATTGCTCAAGATATCTGGAAGAATTATGGCTCTATTGAGGTCCTAAAGGGGGTCTCCTTAGAGGTTAGTAAGGGCGAAATGGTTTCTATTGTGGGCGCTTCTGGTGCTGGAAAATCCACCTTACTGTACGTAGTGAGCACCCTGGAAAAAGCAGATAAAGGGAAAGTATTATTTGAAAATCAAGACCTTAGTGCTTTAGACTCCTCTTCTCTAGCTCAGTTTAGAAATACCCGCATGGGATTTGTATTTCAATTTCATCACTTATTACCCGAATTTACAGCTATTGAAAATGTTTGCGTTCCAGCTTGGATTGGCAAACGTCCAGCAAAAGAAGTGAACAAAAAGGCATTAGAGCTTTTAGATTTTATGGGACTTGCAGATAAAAAAGATAAAAAACCACATAGCCTTTCGGGAGGAGAACAACAAAGAGTCGCGGTTGCAAGAGCCTTAATTAATAATCCATCCTTAGTTTTTGCGGATGAACCCACTGGTAATTTAGATAGCGCCAATGCCACATCTTTACATGAATTATTTATTCGTTTGAGAAATGAATACCAACAAAGCTTTTTGATTGTTACGCACAATGAATCACTCGCTCAAATGAGTAATCGCATCTTACAAATGAAGGACGGAAAAATGGTGTAGAAAATACATTTCATTAATTGAATATATTTTCTAAATATATTCAGTACCATCACACTAGCTATTCTTTCTTAGTTTTCTCTTGGATTCAATTATACTCTTGGATTCCATGGCTGATCTGCCACTCCTTTTAAGTGACCGATATATCTAGCAAGTACAAATAAATAATCACTCAAACGATTTAAATATTTAATTACAGTAGGATCTACAAATAAATCTTCTTCTTGTAAATTCACACACCATCTTTCTGCACGTCGGCATACACAACGAGCAATATGAGCGGTAGAAATGGCTTGATGTCCCACAGGTAAAATAAATGATTTCATAGGCTCTAATACTTCATTCATTTTGTCCATGTGCTGCTCTAAAAATGCAATATCTTCTTCCTTTAAATCGGGGATTTTTAAATTAGATTCTTTTTCTGGATCACAGGCTAAAGAAGAACCCACTGTAAACAATCTATCCTGCACTTCACTTAATACTTTTTTGATAGACGCCTCTTCTAGCAAATCACTTAATAATCCAATGAATGAATTTAATTCATCCACAGTTCCATAGGATTCAATGCGAATATGGCTTTTAGGAACCCTAGTGCCTCCTATTAGTGAAGTTTTACCTTCGTCTCCTGCTTTAGTATATATTTTCATGCTGTGCTTTATATAACAAAACTAATAAATTAAAGTTCAGAAATACATTAAAAAAGCCCTCCAATGGAAGGCTTCTTAATAAGTTGTTGAATAGCGCTTTGCTATTTATGATTTTTGTTCAATGTGTCGGTTTCAATATTGCCATCTCTTAAACGAACCACACGATGCGCATATTGAGCAATGTCTTCCTCGTGGGTAACTAATATTACCGTATTGCCAGAAGAATGAATTTTACCAAATAATTCCATCACTTCCACCGATGTTTTAGAATCTAAATTACCAGTGGGTTCATCTGCTAATAAAATAGAAGGATTATTGACTAGTGCACGAGCAATAGCCACACGTTGAATTTGACCACCACTTAACTCATTTGATTTGTGATGACTTCTATCTGCTAAACCTACTTTATCTAAGGCCACCATGGCTCTATCTATTCTGTCTTTTTTTGAAATACCCGCATACACTAAAGGCAATGCTACATTTTCTGCTGCTGATAAACGAGGCAATAAATTAAATTGTTGAAATACAAATCCAATTTCAATATTTCTAATACCCGCTAATTCATCGTCTGTCATCTTACTTACATCATGCCCATTTAAATTGTACATCCCTTTTGTAGGAGAATCTAAACAACCTAAAATATTCATCAATGTACTTTTTCCACTTCCCGAGGGCCCCATTAAAGCCACATATTCATTGGAGTTAATGTCAAGATTAATTCCCTTTAAAACAGGAATGGCTTGATTCGCCATGAAATAACTTTTTTGTAAATCCCTTAATTGAATAACTGATGACATGTTCTTTTATTTATGAATGACTTTGGGAACTTTAATAAAGGTTCCATTTTGATCAGGTGCATTACGTAATGCATCTTCTCTCGAAATAGATCCACCTACAATGTCCGGACGTAATACATTATGCGAATTTCCCATATGCATTAAAGGTTCGATTCCAGTGGTATCTAATTCATTGAGCTTTTCAACAAACCCGACTAAATCCTGCATATCAGCCACTAATTGATCCATTTTCTCAGGCGCCACATGGAGCCTAGACAAATGTGCCAAATGTTCGACTAATGGTTTATCTACTTGCATAATACAAATGTAAACCAAAGCTTTCAACCCCCAAGCCGCATTTGTTAAAAGGTCAAAAGACACAATCAGTGGCAAAAAAAATACCCAAAAAACTAAAGTTTTTTTGAAAATAGTTGCATAACTAACTAATTTTACCAAAAGCTTTTCATATGCAACGTTCTATCAAAAATGTAGTGGTTTTAGGAAGTGGTGTGATGGGGTCTCGAATTGCATGTCATTTTGCAGGAGTAGGTGTACAAGTATTGTTATTAGATAGAGTCACGCCTGGTGCCGAAGAAAGTACACAAGCCAAAGAAAGAAATCATTTTGTAAATGATTCTTTACAATCAGCCATTAAATCCAACCCCTCTCCTATATTTCTTTCCAAATTTTCATCTCGTATAAGTACTGGAAATTTTACAGATGATATTGCACAAATCGCAAAAGCAGATTGGATTATTGAAGTGGTAGTAGAAAGATTAGATATTAAAAAAATCATTTACGACGAAGTAGAAAAATATAGAAAGCCCGGCACTTTAGTGAGTTCTAATACTTCCGGTATTCCTATTCATTTAATGGCAGAAGGAAGAAGTGAAGATTTTCAAAAACATTTTTGTGGTACTCACTTTTTTAACCCCCCTCGTTATTTAAGATTATTGGAAATTATTCCCACGGCTCACACAGATCAAAGTGTAATTGATTTTCATATGCATTATGGAGATGTGTTTTTAGGTAAAACCACCGTGTTATGTAAAGATACTCCAGCCTTTATAGCCAATAGAGTAGGCGTTTTTAGCATGATGAGCGTGCTTCATATCATGGAAAAATTAAACTTATCCATTGATGAAATTGAAAGCATGACTGGTCCTATAATGGGTCGTCCAAAATCCGCTACTTTTAGAACCGCAGATGTAGTAGGTCTTGATACCCTTGTGAAAGTGGCGAAAGGTGTGGCTGATAATTGTCCGCTTGATGAAGCCAAACATATTTTCGACTTACCTACTTGGCTAGAAAAAATGGTGGAGAATAATTGGTTGGGTGATAAAACTGGCCAAGGATTTTTTAAAAAAATAAAATCTGCTACAGGTAAAGAAATTTTAACGCTCAACATTTCCTCTTTTGAATACCAAGCAAGGACCAAGCCTAAATTTGCTTCCATTGGCGTTGCAAAAGCGATTGATAATTTACCTGAACGATTAAAAAATTTATACGCTGCACAGGATAAAGCAGGTGATTTTGTACGTGCCTTTCATCATGCATTATTTTCTTATATCAGTCATCGCATTCCTGAAATAAGTGATGAACTTTACCGATTAGATGATGCCCTTAAAGCTGGCTTTGGCTGGGAGATTGGCGCTTTTGAAACCTGGTATCACTTGGGAACTGCTAAAGTGATAGAAGATATGACTGCAGCAAATGTAAAAGTGGCTGATTGGGTCATAAAAATGGTAGCTGATGGAAAAGATTTTTATAAAATTGTAGATGGTAAGCGTTTCTATTATGATGTTGCCAGCGGCGATTATACATTCATTCCGGGAGCTGAATCATTTATCATTTTATCGGATTTAAAAGAAAAAACCATTTGGAAAAATAGCGCCTGTCATTTAGTAGATATGGGTGATGGTATTGGTGGATTTAGTTGGAACACTAAAATGAATAGTATTGGTGGAGAAGTATTGGAAGGATTGAATAAATCCATTGCTTTAGCTGAACAAAAATGTAACGGATTAGTGATTGCCAACGAAAGTGCCTTATTTAGTGCTGGCGCGAATGTAGGTATGATATTTATGTTGGCGATTGAGCAAGATTATGAAGAGTTGGATATGGCTATTCGTACTTTCCAAAACTCTATGATGCGCGTGAGATTTTCATCCATTCCAGTAGTCATTGCTCCACATGGTTTATGTTTAGGGGGTGGATGTGAAATGAATTTACATGCGGATAGTATTTGTGCAGCAGCAGAAACTTATATTGGATTAGTGGAATTGGGTATTGGTGTCATTCCTGGGGGTGGAGGTACTAAAGAATTAGTATTAAGAGCTTCCGATGAAATGCATAAAGATGAACCTGAAACTATTACACTTAATAATAGATTCATGCAAATTGCAACTGCTAAAGTGGCCACTTCGGCACATGAAGCGATGGACATGGGCATCTTAAGAAAAGGACAAGATCATATTATTTTAAATCCTTCTCGAAGAATTGTAAAAGCCAAAGAACAAGCCATTGAACTTTTCAATTCCGGATACACACAATCCTCTCCCAGAAAGGATATCAAGGTTTTGGGGAAAGCAGGCTTAGGCGCTTTATATGCAGGCATTAATGGTATGTATAAAGCCGGTTATGCATCAGAACACGATGTTAAAGTAGCTAAGAAATTAGCCTTTGTCATGTGTGGTGGTGATTTAAGCGAACCTAGTTTTGTCAATGAACAATACTTGCTAGATTTAGAAAGAGAAGCTTTCTTAAGTTTATGCGGGGAAAAGAAAACATTAGAACGCATACAATCTGTGATCACTGCGGGACGTCCTATTAGAAATTAATAGAAAGTAAATTTTGTATGGCTTCTTTGATGTGAGCATACGAAAATTGAAACCCTTGTGATTGTATTTTTTCAGAAGATACTTTGGCACTTTTTAGTACTTCAATACTCATTTCGCCTAGCATGATTTTTAGCATAATGCTTGGAACTGGTATTGGAATATAAAATGAATGTAATTGTCCTGCAACCACTTTTACCAATTCCTTATTTGAAACTGGATGCGGAGACACTGCATTGTACACCCCTCTCATAGATTCATTTTCAATTCCATATTGAATCATCCTGCATAAATCAGTTTGATGAATCCAACTTATCATTTGCTTTCCGCTACCTAATATCGTTGCCAAACCAAATTTTGCAGGTTTGATAAATTCTAACAATGCACCTCCTTTAGGATTTAATACAATGCCAATTCTTAAAGTAATGAGTCGGATGCCTAATGAAACTAAAGGTTGGACACTCTGCTCCCAACTATTACATGTATTTCCTAAAAAAGAAGGGTCTACTGGATCCGTTTCCTGAAAGCCCTGCAGTAGACTTTGTGAGGTATCAGGACCATACCAACCAATAGCAGAAGCACTTATGACCGTTTTTACTTTATGAGTATGCGACGATAAAAGCTTCACTAAAAAGTTTCCTGCATCTACCCTACTATCCAAGATTTCTTTTTTTCTTTTTACAGACCATCTTTTTTCAGCAACACCTGCTCCTGCTAAATGAACAATGATATCTGCTTTTTGCAAAGCAGGAATATCCATCATTTCTTTTGTGACATCCCATTGAGCATAAGTTAAACCTGGTATCATTTTTTTGGAATTGCTTCTAGATACTATAATGACTTTATACCCTTGCGCCAATAAATGTGTTGTCAATGATTGACCTACCATTCCTGTTCCTCCTGTAATTAATACCGTTTGCATATTGCAAAAGTACAATTTGAATGCTATATAGGGCGACTCTATTTTTTAATGAACGATGACTTATTTTTTTATAAAAAAACCCCGCTTTTTGAGGAGCGGGGTTACAACTAAAATCAACTGTACCATAAAAAACGAGATCAATCAGGTTTCTTACCATCTAAAAACGTATTGATGGTTGAAATTTGAGTTTGATTGTTTTCATCTTTTTCAACAGTGTACTTACTATAATAGTTTTCTACTGAAGCTAAAGTGTTCCCAAACAAATCCATATTTCGGCGAACATACGCTGGCACTGATTCAAACTCATTGTTTGGATCAGAACCATTGTTAATATTAAATGATAAATTTCTCAATTTTTGAATACGCTCTGCCACTTTTTTTCTTTGCTCTTCTGCATTATCCACTGGCATATCATAATTATTTTGACGAGCAGTATTCACTTCCATAGTGGAAGGAGCTTCTTCACGCATCACCAATTGCATGGTAGGCTCTTCTTGGTATCTGAATGAAGTTTCGAACTCCACCACTGGAGCTTTAGGAGCTTCCATAACCACTTCAGGGGCAGGAGTCACTTCCACGATCTCTTCCAATTTCTCTTCTTCTTTAATTTCCTCCAATTTCTCCACTACAGCTAATGGCTCTTCCTCATGTAAAGAAAATTCAAACACTACTGGAGCTTCTTCCATCATTGGCTCTTCCTCCATTTCTTCCAATATTTCTTCCTCTAATTCAGGAACTTCTGCCAATTCTTCTAACATCTCTTCTTGGGTTTCTTCCATTTCTTCTGTGGCTTCTGCATAAATGTTGGTAGGCTTACTTAATATAAATTCAGTAGCATATTCAACAGGAGCTGGCGCTTCCATTTCCAAAGCAAATAATTCTTCTTCTTCCAACATTTCTTCTTCTAATTCTTCATTCAGGATTTCATCTAACATGACATCTTCTTCATGCGCTTCTTCCAATTGAATTTCTTCCTCTACTTCTTCTTCCATTAAAGTAGGCATATAATTTTCAAGCTCAATGCTTTCCATAGCAGCAATAGACACTTCTGCAATTTCTTCAGGAGCTTCTGTTTCCATCAATACTTCTTCCTCTTCTTCTATTTGGTCAAATGTTTCTTCAGATTCAAATAACACAATTGTATTTTCAGAAGATATAGTTGTGTCTAATGTAAAATGATTGTCATCTTCATCTTTGATATCATTTAAAGGCTCCTCCATGATTTGGTCTTCAGTTACAGCTGCTGCTACAGGTGCCGCTTCGGGCGCTTTTGCTGCTTCCTCTGTTACTAAAGTCATGACAATCTTTTCCTCAATAGGAGCCTCCGCTTTTTTTGGTTCATCCTTTTTAAATGGATCCTTTCCTTCAAATCCAGTTGCAATTAAAGTAATTCCAATTTTTTGTCCTAATGTTGGATCATAGCCCATACCCATAATTACATCCGAATTTTCTCCAGTACGCTCACGTAAATAGGCATTAATAGTTTCTAATTCATCCATAGTACATTCATGATCCCCTTCTGCACTATTTATATTCAATAAAATCCATTTTGCCCCTTTAATGTCATTGTCATTTAATAAAGGAGAATTTAAAGCTTCTTCAATAGCTCTTTGCGCTCTATTTTCACCTTCTACTTCCGACTTACCTAAAATAGCCACCCCGCCATTTTTCATCACCGTACATACATCCGCGAAATCTACAATAATATGACCGCGGCTATTTATAACATCTGTAATACATTTTGCTGCAGTTGCTAAAACATTATCTGCTTTTGTAAACGCTTCTTTCATTTTTAAATTACCATATTGAACGCGTAATTTATCATTTGAAATAACCAACAAAGTATCTACTAATGGTTTTAATTGATTAATTCCTTCTTCAGCTTGCTTTTGACGACGAGGTCCTTCAAATCCAAATGGTGTTGTTACAATACCCACAGTTAAGATGCCTAAATCCTTGCAAATTTTTGCAATGATGGGTGCACCCCCAGTTCCAGTTCCACCCCCCATACCCACCGTAATAAATGCCATGCGAGTATTAACTTCTAAAATTTTTCTGATTTCTTCTAATGATTCTTCTGTGGCTAATTTTCCAACAGAAGGATCTGCACCTGCGCCTAACCCTTGTGTTAAATGTGGTCCCAATTGAATTTTATTAGGGACATCACTTTGTTCAATAGCTTTTGAATCGGTATTGCAAATAATGAAATCTACTCCTTCAATATCTTGCTTAAACATAAAGTTGACAGCGTTGCTTCCGCCGCCGCCTACACCGAGCACTTTAATGATAGATGATTTTTGTTTGGGTAAGTCAAATTGAATCATTCTTTTGTTTTTAGATGGGTTAGTGAGATGGTTAGTTAGTTGTTTGTTAGTGCGCCTAAATTACTTGATTTCAACGTTTTACATAAATATATATATCCACAATGTGGGTAATTATTAGTGTAAAGGTTTATCTTCTTCCTCGCTGAAAATTTCAATTAAATTGTTTTTAAAGCGATCCCAGAACTTAGACTTTCTTTTTTCAATTTGCTCCGGTGTCAAAGTGGTTGCTACTAATGGTTTTTCTGCCTTTTGACTTGTTAAACCATTCGCTGCAGTGGGTTGATTTACGGTCAAAGACTTAGGCACTTCTACTCTCTTGTAAGTCTCTGTAAACACTTTATAATTTTGCTCGTAATCGTTGTAGCCTTTTAAAATCAAACCAATACAAGTGGAATACATTGGTTTTTTAAGTTCATCAATATGATTAGGTGCTAAATGCTCATTGGGCAAGCCGATACGAGCGTTCAAACCGGTAATATATTCCGTTAATTGAATCAAATGTTTTAATTGAGAACCACCCCCTGTTAAAATCACTCCTCCATTTAACATGCGGCTATCTAAACCCACTTGTTTTAAATGATAGGTCACAAAATCAAGAATTTCGCTCATTCTTGCTTGAATAATTCCAGCTAAACTTTTAACGCTAATTTCCTTTGCTGGCATTCCTTTTAAACCAGGAATAGTCACGTAAGCATTTGCTTTTGCTTCATCTGCCAAAGCACTTCCAAACTGAACTTTCATAGCTTCTGCTTGACTTTTCAATACCCCCAATCCCATTCTGATGTCATTGGTAATATTTTCTCCGCCAAAAGGAATCACTGCAGTATGTTTTAAAATACCATCATAAAAAACGGCCAAGTCACTGGTACCTCCACCAATATCTAAGATGGCAACTCCTGCCTCTAAATCAATATCACTCATCACCGCACTTGCTGAAGCCAATGGTTGTAAAACCAAGTCCTTCGTGGTTAAACCACTGCGCTCTACCGAACGATTAATATTACGAATCGCATTGCGATCTCCCGTTAAAATCAAAAAATTGGCCCCCACTTTAACACCATTCACCCCAATTGGATCTTTAATATTTTGGTTATTATCTACATGAAACTCCTGAGGAATCACATCAATAATTTGATCTCCTGCTGGAATAAATGTTTTGCGCTGATTATTGATTAATTGATCAATTTCCCATGCTTGAATTTCATTTTCAGCATCTTGGCGTACTTGATCTCCACGAGTTTGTAAACTTTTGATATGGTGCCCCGCAATTCCCACATACACTTCATTAATTTCTAAATCGGGATTGCTTAATTGACAATTTTGTAAAGCTTGTTGAATAGCTTTGATAGTTTGATCAATGTTCAATACTTGACCATGCTGTACCCCATTGCTATTTGCTCGGCCAAAACCTAAAATTTCTAACTTGCCGAATTCGTTTTTTCTACCTGCGATAGCTGCGATTTTGGTGGTACCAATATCTAGACCCACAATGATGGGTGAATCGTTTTGACTCATTTTTTATGTTTTAAGTTGTTAGTTGTTGTTGTTTGAAGTCGTCTTTTGGGGCATGACAGCCTTTGCAGTCTTCTTCTTATTAATGAACGATTTATTGTTTTGTTTATTGTTTTGTTTCGCTGGTATTTTTTTAGAAATTGCCAGTTTATTTGCCGGCATTTTTTTAGACCCCGGAGCAACCAATTTAGCAGGAGGTGGTGGAGCTAATTTTGAACTTACACTTTTTACTACTAAAGGCTTTTCCTTAAGTGTATCCTTTGAAGAGCGCACTTTTGTATTGGGTGTTGAACTAGAAACAATCGTATTGGTCGTTGGACTAGCCACTTTCGCAGTAGAATCTACCAAAGGTTTTAAGTTGGCAAAGGGTATGGTTCCTGGTGCATATTGAATGGCTTGCATTCCTTTTTTCAAAGCCACTATTTGTTGATCAAATCGACAATCAATGACTTGATATGCGTTAATACCACTATGCACCCATACTTTTTTATAAAAAGTATATAGCCTATTTAATTTATCTTCTAAATTTTCAACCGAACCAATTAAAACAGTATGATCCCCCAAAGTTGGAATGAATTGAAATTCACCATTTCCTTCAATTTGCACTTGCGCAATTTGAGCTGTAAAAAAGGAATCCGCCTGTATCATTTTAGAAAAAAACAAAACATCATTTAATAATAAACTATCGGGTTTTGACAATCGATCGTTATCAGAGGGGAAACCTGTAAAAACTGGCAAACGCAATACTGTCAATTGTTTCAAAGGAAGTTTTCGACCTTCCCCATCCATATAAAAAGAAGCTCCAGAAACGGTAAATATTCTTGCTATAGGTATTCTTTGTTCAATATCCACTTGTAGTAATTGTTGATTATTAATAAACAATTCTGCATTTTTAATCCACTGAATTTTTTCCAAATTATGTTCTACAGTAGTTAAGTTGATAGTTTCTACAGGCACGCCCTCTTTCACTCCTTGTTCTTTTAAAATGCCACTAATTTCATTTTCATCCATAAACAAAGCAGCTGTGGTTTCACCCACTAAGTCCACTTGCACATGACTTATCCTTTTTCCTGTTTTAGCTTTCCAAGCCATTACAAATAAAAAGATAAGTGCCGTTCCAGCTAGGCTCCAAAGAATATGGATTAATATGGTTTTCCAATTTTTCATGAAGCTGGATTAAGTATTGCTTGAACTTGAATAATACATGCATCAATATCTCCTGCACCGGCCATTACTATTAATTTATCTTGGGTGCTGGCTGCCCATTTCATTAATTCCTCTTTTGTCATTAATTTTTTATGTTGCAACTTCATTTTATCTAATAGCATATCGCTCGTTACTCCCGGAATTGGCAATTCCCTTGCAGGATAAATAGGCAATAAAATTACTTCGTCTGCTTGATCTAGTGTGGCTACAAATCCATCACACTGATCCTGAGTACGTGAATATAAATGTGGCTGAAAAACTAATACCATTTTTTCATTAGGGAAAATACTACGCACCCCACTTATTAATGCATTCAATTCTTCTGGATGATGCGCATAATCATCTATTAATATTTTGGAAGCAGTTTTCACTTTATACTCAAACCTTCTTTTAACTCCCTTGAAAGATCTTACCGCATTTTTAATTTTATCATCTTCAATGCCTAGTGTTAAAGCGATTGCAATGGCTGCAGTAGCATTTTCTATATTATGCAGCCCTCCCATATTTAAAGTAATATTTTCCAATACCCCTTTAGGATGAACGATATCAAAAATATAAGACCCTTCAATTACTTTTAAATTTTGTGTATGAAAAGAAGCTTCGTTTTTATCATACCCATAAGTATGAATTGTCTTATGTTGTGACGATGTCACTACCGTAGTGCCCCATTTTTGAATAAGGGTTCCACCTGGCTTTATTTTATCTGCATATTGTCCAAAGGCTTTCAATACTTCTTCGGGAGTACCATAAATATCTAAATGATCTGGATCTACAGCAGTGATCACTGCAATATTGGGTGATAATTTTAAAAAGCTACGATCATATTCATCCGCCTCTACCACGACTACATTTTTTTCATGACTCCAAAAATTGGTGTCATAATTGGAAGCAATGCCCCCCAAAAATGCATTACAACCATACCCCGTATCTCTTAAAATATGCGCAGTCATGGATGTCGTAGTGGTTTTTCCATGAGTACCTGCAATACCAATTGTAAAAGCATTTTCGGTAATCCAATTTAACACATCACTTCTTTTTACAACTTGATATCCATTATCCTTAAAAAAATTCAACTCACCATGATCTGCAGGAATTGCAGGCGTATACACAATAACAGTGGCTTCTTTGTCAATTTGGTTTAAATCATCTTCGAAATGAATTTGAATACCTTCTTTTTGCAGATCATCTGTTAATGGAGTAGGTGTTTTATCGTATCCAGAAACAAAAACACCCTGTGTGTTAAAATAACGAGCAAGTGCACTCATACCAATACCTCCAATTCCTATAAAATAAATTCTTTTAATATTAGTTAATGGATTCATATTAGTGGCTATGATTAATTTCTTGAATATTTTTTAAAATAGTTTGTGCGATCACTTCATCTGCATTTAATTTCACAAAAGAAGTAATTCGATGCTTCATTTGATTCACCTTAGCTTCATCTTGTATTAATGTTTGTAAACAAGGAAACAATGTACTATCTGCATCTTGATCTTTTATAATTTCTGCAGCACCTGTATGCACTAATTGCATGGCATTAAATGTTTGATGATCTTCTGCTGCATGTGGATAAGGAACAAATATGGCAGCCTTGCCGGCAATACAAATTTCTGCCACTGCCATGGCACCCGATCTGCTAATCACAATGTCAGTTGCGGCATATGCTGCACTCATATTATCAATAAAAGAAGAAACATATACATTTTTGTAACTCTCTGAAGCTTTTAGATATTGCGCAGCATTTGTTTTGCCAGTTTGCCAAATCAATTGAACTCCTAGCTCTAAGAAATGGGGTAAATGATATTGAATCACTTTATTAATAGAAGCGGCTCCTAAACTTCCGCCCATAATTAAAATGGTTTTTTTATTAGGTAATAATCCAAATTGCAATAAAGCCGATGCATTCGTAAACTGATGATGGATAATATTTTTTCGGACAGGATTGCCTGTAAGTATTGTTTTATGAGCAGGAAAGAATTTTTCCATTCCTGAAGTGCCTGTAAAAATACATGTAGCATCAGCACCTAGCCATTGATTGGCTTTGCCAGCAAAAGCATTCGACTCATGAATAAATGTGGCTATTCCTTTACTTTGCGCATATTTTAAAACAGGGAAACTAGAATACCCCCCTACTCCAAACACCGCATTAGGTTGAAAAGATTTAAAAATTGATTTTACTTCAAAATAACTTTTTAATAATTTAAAAGGTAAGCTCCAATTTTTGAACCAATTAGATCTATTCAAACCTGCAATGGTTAAGCCTTTAATAGCGTAACCCGCTTGCGGCACTTTTTCCATTTCCATTTTACCTTTCGCACCTACAAATAAAATAACTGCTTCAGGCTGTAATGCTTGAATAGCATTCGCCACCGCTATTGCAGGGAAGATATGACCTCCTGTGCCACCACCAGCGATGATGATTCTAATTATTTTATGCGATGGCTGTTGTCCCATTTTCTATTTGACTATTTTCTTCATCAGGTAATTCAATTTCTGTTTCTTCCGGAGCCTTCCCTTCTAGCTGCTCCACATTTCTTGCCACACTTAATATCAATCCTATAGAACAACAAGTAAATATGTAAGAACTTCCGCCCATACTCACCAAGGGTAAAGTAACTCCCGTTACAGGAACCAAGTTTACATTCACCGCCATGTTAGCAACCGCTTGAATGATTAATGTAAAGCTCAATCCCAATGCCATAAAAGCTCCAAAAGCATAAGGGCACCTTCTAAAAATTCGGATACATCTAAATAAAAAAACTAAATAAATAAATATGATAAAGGCCGCGCCTATTAATCCATACTCTTCTATAATCACAGCATAAATGAAATCGTTATAAGCTTGTGGTAAAAAATTTCTTTGTCTACTATTGCCTGGACCTAATCCAAAAAATATACCGCCATTTGCAATTGCAATTTTAGCTTGTTGTACTTGATACGGCACTTCTTTTTCATTCGCATACATAAAATCCTGTACTCTACTTACCCAAGTACCAAATCGCCCAAATCCTTTCATTTTTTCAGCGACTGCTGGTTTATCTACGGGCACCCCTTTTTGATGTGTAGCCATGGCCACACTTATAATGATAACTACCGGAATCATTGCCACCCCAATGGTTAATAGTATATGTTTAAAACTCACTCTTCCAATAAACATTAACAATAAAGAGGTCGCACCCGTTAATAAAGCATTCGATAAATTTGCAGGCATAATTAATCCGCAAATAATAAAAACAGGAATGATTACAGGTAAGAATCCTTTTTTAAAATCCTTTATCACTTCCTGTTTTTTACTTAGCATGCGAGAGATATACATAAATAAAGCCAACTTAGCTAAATCACTAGTCTGAATTGTCAGATTAATTATTGGAAGACGGATCCATCTACTTCCCTCATTTATTTTTGCACCAAAAAATAAAGTATAAATTAATAAAGGAATAGAAAGCATGAAAAGAATAGTTGCTATTCTTGAAAAGACTGTATAATTAACTCTATGCAATCCAAAAATGACTACTAAACCAATTAAAGTAAATATCACTTGCTTAAACAAATACACACTCGTATTTCCACGATACATTTTATATGCCAAAGAACCAGTAGCACTATATACGACCAATATAGATATTAACGACAATACAATGACTAACCCCCATATGTATTTATCGCCTCTGGTTCTTTGATCTAAATGTTCTTTCATACCTCCTATAGAAGGCATTTGAGAAAACAATTTATCCGTGGTTTCGTTAAACATGATTATAGTTCTTTTACAGACTCTTTAAATTGCGCTCCTCTGTCTTCGTAATTTTTAAATAAATCAAAACTTGCACAAGCAGGACTCAATAATACCACGTCCCCTTTTTCTGCCAATTTGAAAGAAGCCGTTACTGCTTTTTTAGCGCTATCCGCTTCCACAATCACAGGCACGATATCTTTAAAAAAATCAACAATTTTTTGATTGTCAGTTCCCATGCAAACAATTGCCTTCACCTTGTCTTTCACTAATTCAGCAATTAATGCATAGTCATTTCCTTTATCAATACCGCCTAATATTAAGACAGTTGATTTTTGCATGCTTTCTAAAGCATACCAGGTACTATTTACATTCGTTGCTTTGCTATCATTGACAAAGTCAACGCCACGAACAGTTGCAACAAATTCCATTCTGTGTTCTAAGCTGTGAAAATTACTCACTGCTTCACGAATTTTTTCCTTTCTAATTCCTAATGTAGTAGCTGCAATGCTAGCTGCCATAGAATTGTAAGCATTGTGTTTGCCTTTTAAAGCAAAATCATAAATGCTCATAGTAACACGTTCTTCTTGGATTTTCAACATCATTTGATCGTTTTTGATGTAGCCTCCTTTTTTTACTTCTTGTTTCATAGAAAATGGTAATGGGTTAGTATTAGTAGTTAGTAGTTCTAGATGTTTTACAATGACTTCATCATCTATACAATAAATGAAATAGTCTTGTGCAGTTTGATTTTCGATGATTCTAAATTTGCTTTTGATATAATTCTCAAACTGGTAATTATACCTATCTAAATGGTCTTCAGAAATATTTAATAAAATAGCGATATCTGGTTTGAAATAAACAATGTCATCTAATTGAAAAGAACTTACCTCAATGACATATAAGGCTTTAGGATCCATAGCAACTTGACGCGCAAATGAATATCCTATATTCCCTACCATCGCCACATCTTGCGCTGCCACTTGACAAATATGATATAACAATGCAGTAGTGGTGCTTTTACCATTACTTCCAGTGATGGCTGCAATTTTACTGGTGCCTTTATATCTGTAGCCAAATTCTATTTCACTTATTACAGGGATTCCTTTGGCGCGAATGGCTTTAACCAATTCATTTTTTTCAGGAATACCGGGACTCTTCATGACTTCATCTGCATTCAAAATTCTTTCTACATTATGTGAACCTGATTCAAATTCAATTGCATTTTCTTCTAACTCCTTTAGAAATATGGGCTTAATAGCGCTTGCATCGGACACAAATACTTCATAGCCTTTTTGTTTAGCTAATAAAGCAGTGCCTACTCCACTCTCTCCTGCCCCTAATATGACTAATTTATGCGCCAATTTTTATCGAGTTTTCAAGGTTAATATAGAAGCCACTACTAATAAGATGGTCACAATCCAAAAACGAACAGCAATTTTACTTTCATGAAACCCCTTTTTTTGATAATGATGATGTAAGGGACTCATTAAAAATATTCTTCGGCCTTCTCCATATTTTTTTCGGGTATACTTGAAATAAGCAACTTGCATGATTACACTTAAATTTTCAACTAAAAAAACACCGCAAAAAATAGGTATTAATAATTCTTTTCTTACAATAATGGCAAGAGATGCAATGATGCCCCCTAATGCCAAACTTCCGGTATCCCCCATGAATACTTGCGCTGGATAAGCATTGTACCATAAAAATCCAATACAAGCTCCTACAAAAGCCCCCACAAAAATGGAAAGCTCACCCAAATTAGGAATGTACATTACGTTTAAATAATCTGCGAACACATAGTTACCACTTACATAAATAAAAATACCTAATGCAGCACCTATGATGGCACTCACTCCTGCAGCTAATCCATCTAATCCGTCTGTAATATTTGCTCCATTAGAAACTGCAGTGATAATAAATGTGACAATAAGAATATAAATAATCCAAGTATATTTTTCGGCACCTGGTCCCATCCAAGTAATTAACTTACTATAATTAAACTCATGATTTTTTACAAAAGGAATAGTCGTGATAGGCGTTTTTACTTTTACAAATCTTCTGTCCACTCCATTGATTTTATGAATAACAACATCGGCACCAGGAGCCACTCTTTCCCCTTTTGCTAAACTTCCAGAAATACTTGCTGATACTATTTCACGCTCAACCGTTACTGAATTACTAAAATACAAAGTCACTCCAATAATGATTCCTAATCCTACTTGACCAATAATTTTAGATATTCCAGCTAATCCGTCACTATTTTGTTTTTTATACGACTCTCCTTTGTTTTGCGCATCCTTACGAGCTTTGATTTTAAAATAATCATCTAAAAATCCAATGACTCCTAACCAAACTGTACATAATATCATTAAGCGGATATACACTTTGTCCAAATTGGCAAATAATAAAGTGGGAATCAAAATACTCAAAAGAATGATGATACCTCCCATTGTAGGAGTTCCCTTTTTTTGTTGTTCTCCTGCCAATCCTAATTCTCTTACTGTTTCACCTATTTGTTTTCTTTGCAAAAACAAGATCATTTTTTTACCATACACTGTTGCAATAAACAAGGAAAGTAAAATAGCCATTGCTATTCGGAATGTTAAAAACTGAAATGCCCCTAATCCAGGGATATTAAAAGTTTTATCTAACCATGAAAATAATTGATACAGCATAGGAGGTTTATTTGGCTAAATCATTAAATAATTCTTGTAAAATTTTCTTATCATCAAAATCATGTTTAATTCCTTTGATTTCTTGGTATTTTTCATGACCTTTTCCTGCCACCAAAATAATATCACCTGGTTGCGCAAAACTCACTGCCGCTTTAATGGCTTCCTTACGGTCAACTATATTGATGTATTTTCTTTTTGCAGAACTGCTTAATCCTTGTTCCATGTCTTTAATAATATCATTGGGATCTTCGGATCTTGGATTGTCGCTGGTTAAAAATACTTTGGTGCTTAAATCACAAGCCACCTGCGCCATAATAGGACGTTTGGTTTTATCTCTATCACCACCACAACCCACTACAGTGATTACTTGCTCATTGCCTTTTCTAAGTTTAGCAATGGTAGTTAACACATTCTCTAAAGCGTCTGGTGTATGAGCGTAATCCACTATGCCAATAATTTGATCTGCACTTATGATATAATCAAAACGACCCTCTGCTCCTGTCAAGGCACTTAATACGGTTAACACTGCTTCGGAAGTTGCTCCTAATTGGATGGCAATACCATACACTGCCAAAAAATTGTAGGCATTAAAAGTTCCTATTAAACGACAATGCACTTCCATTTCATTCACTAATAAAACCAATCCATTTAATTGATTTTCTAAAATTTTTCCTTTGTAATTAGAGGGTGCATGTAAAGCATAGGTTAATTTTTTTGCTTTAGTATCCAATAACATTTGAGCTCCATTTTTATCATCCAAATTGGATAATGCAAATGCACTACTTGGCAAGGCGTCAAAAAATGCTTTTTTAGCCTCTAAATAAGCTTCAAATGTTTTATGATAATCTAAATGATCATGGGTGATATTAGTAAAAGCAGCGCCCACAAATTGCAAACCTGTAATACGATGCTGATGAATCGCATGGCTACTTACTTCCATGAAAACATGCGTACAACCTGCTTGAACCATTTTTTGCAATAATGCATTTAATTGAATGGGATCGGGTGTTGTATGAGTTGCTGGAACTATCGTATCTCCAATATGATTTTCTACTGTGCTTATCAATCCACATGTATATCCTAACCCTTTAAATAATTTAAATAACAAAGTCGCAACAGTTGTTTTCCCATTGGTTCCGGTTACACCTACTAATTTTATTTGCGTAGAAGGGTTATCATAAAAATGATGCGCCATGACTGCTACCGATTCTTGTGCATTTGCTACTACTATAAATACAACACCTTCTTGTAATGAATGGGGCAACTTCTCACATACAATAGCGATAGCCCCATTTTGAATAGCAGTTGCTATGAATTCATGCCCATCAGCTTGAATTCCTCTGATGGCAACAAAAACAGAACCTTCTTGAACTTTACGAGAATCAATTTGGATATCCTTAATAGATAGTTGTGTACTTCCAACTACTTCTCTTAATGAAACACCAAATAATATGTCTTGTAATAATTTCATTAATTTAATTCAATTTGAATTTGTTGTCCTTTTTGGATATAAGCGCCTTGTGCAATACTTTGTTTTACAACTTTTCCCTTTCCAACACATTTAACAATCAACCCTTTTTTCTCACACATCCATAATGCATCTTGCAATTTTAAACCGCTGATATCTGGCATAGTACTATCTGATACTAATTGTTGACGCACCATTGCATTCTTGCCAGCACCGCTTACTTTCACCCAGTCTGCATTATTTGCAGAGGAATCTTGATAAGAAATAGATAACTGTTTTGCAATTTTTTGTAAAGAAATTTTTGATACTGCATATTGATATGCTTGGCTATCCTTTATACTGAAGGAGGGAACTACATTTAATTTATTTTGAATATAGGTGGAGTAAAGTCTGTCAGCTATTTCTTTGAAAACAGGACCCGCTACAGAAGCCCCATAAAATATAGGAGCGTGGGGTTTATTTTTGATAATTACGACACAGGTATATTGTGGATTGTCTGCTGGGAAATAACCAGCAAATGAAGATTGATAAATACTCGCACCATACCCTTTATTTCCATCTGCTACTAATGCCGTACCCGTTTTACCAGCTACTTTATATAAACTGTTTTTAAATAACGCTTTTGCAGTTCCATTAATGCATACCCCTTCTAATGCTTTGTGCAATGAAATTACGGTAGAAGGAGAGCATACATTTTGAGGATAAGGCTTTGAAGCAAAAGATCTGATTATCTTTCCTTCTTCTTTGATCGCATTCACTAAATAAGGGCGCATCATGATCCCATTATTAGCAATGCTATTATATAAAGTCAAAGTTTGAATAGGGGCAATCGCAATATTATAACCAAAGGCCATCCAAGGCAATGTTGTAGGTCCAAATAACGCATCCCCTGGTTTTGTAATCTGTGGTCGACCTTCCCCCATTAAATCAATGCCTGAAGTAGAATCTAATCTTAATTTAGAAAGATGCTTATAATAAGGGGCAATGTTATTTCCATAATGAGTAACAGCAATTTTTGCCATTCCAACATTAGAACTTTCTTCAAATGCTTCTAAAACTGTTGCTTCGTGTTTACCATGTTTTTCTGAATCATAAACAGTTCTTCCTGCAATTTGCCATACGCCTCCTTCTAAATTTACTTTGGAATCTAGAGTTACTTTTCCATCTTCTAACGCCGATAACAAAGTAACCAACTTAAAAGTGGACCCTGGCTCGGTTACTCTTGTAGCATAATTTAAATCTTCCGCATATTTCCCTTCTCCTACTTTACCCAAATTTGCAATGGCTTTTATTTTACCTGTCTTCACTTCCATCACCATCGCTACACCATAGGTTGCATCATTTTTGATCATCATTTTCATAAGTGCATTTTCAGCTACTTCCTGAATAAATACATCAATGGTACTCACAATATCCTTTCCTGTTTCAGGTGCAATTTCAAATTCCCCTTCTTGAACGGGAACCGTTACTCCGCCTGCAATAGCTCGAACCAACTGTCTTCCATTACGACCACTCAATACCGTATCGTAAGATTTTTCTAAGCCTACTTTATTTTCATCTCTTGCTAAGCCAATGGTACGATATCCAATATTTTCATAAGGATTCAATCTAAAGTTTTTTTCCTGAGCAATCATTCCACTCTTATATCTTCCGAATCTAAAAAGAGGAAATTTTGCTAATAATAAATAATCAGGATAACTTATTTTTTTACGTAATTCATAATTTCCTTCGCTTGCTTCAAAAGCTTTGGTAAGATTATTTTTATACCACTCTGCTGATTGATCTTTAAACAATCCAGATAAGCAAATACTCAAAGAATCAATATTTTCTCTGAACATTTTACCATTTTTCTCATGCAATGGTTCTACTCTAAAATCGATGTATATATCAAATTGCGGAATATTAGTACTCAACATTTGTCCATCCTCGCTATAAATAGTTCCTCTTGCAGCAGGTATGTCTACAATTCTTTGATGTAAACTATCGCTTAATCCTCTCCAATATTTTCCTTGCACTTGTTGGATATAAAAAGCTTTCCCTAAAATAGCAACACAAGCTAGTATCACTAGAATGTAGCTTAAATAGACTCTCCATAATATATCGCGTTTTACGTCCATTATTGAGCAGTATTTTTAGTGGAAGTAATTTTTCTTTCTAAGACCAATCGCATGGGCATTTCTTTGGCAACCATTAAACCATAAGGAGCTACTGCATTTTGTATTTCAATGGCTCTGGTACGACGCATTAAATCGGACTTGACAGTCTTGTATTCAAATTGCAACTCTTTTAATTCACGTTGCGTACTATTTATTTTTCGGATGGTTTTGTCGGTCAAATGCCCGTTAGCAATGTAGAGGATTGCTAAGAGTGCCAAGAACAAAAAGAAACTAATGTTCATGACTATCCATTGATAGTTAAGGATGCTTTTGATAGCGCCCTTTGGATTAGGATTTACGGGTACGGACATACTACTTATAATCTTTCCGCAGCGCGCAATTTTGCGCTTCTGCTTCGATTGTTTTCTTTCATTTCTTTTTCAGAAGCCACTACTGGTTTTTTAG
>Ga0214923_10000710_pt1 | contig 49453 bp, 52 predicted proteins | sample LL1510_MetaG_FD_177993 | JGI IMG/M metagenome (GOLD analysis project Ga0214923, IMG submission 177993) | Freshwater microbial communities from Lake Lanier, Atlanta, Georgia, United States - LL-1510 | ecosystem: Environmental > Aquatic > Freshwater > Lake | place: USA: Georgia | collected...
GGAAAAAAAGGAGGAACAACAGGAGGAACAACAGGAGGAACAACAGGAGGAACAACAGGAGGAACAACAGGAGGAACAACAGGAGGAACAACAGGAGGAACAACAGGAGGAACAACAGGAGGAACAACACCAGGACCAACAGGTGGAGGAGGTAAATCAAGGTCTGTCGGATTTTTTGTTTCAATAAATTTTTTTTTTTGATCTAAAAGTGTGTTTTTTAATTTTTTAAAATCATATTTTAATTCAGGAATAAAATGTCTGTATATATTATTCGGGGATTTTTTAACATTAACAATATTTTTTGATTTATTAATTATTTCATCCAATAGTAACAAATTTTGTTCAAACTTTTTAGCTTTTTCAATATCATTGGCATTAGTTAAACTATAATAAACATTATTATTAACATTTATTTTATCCAAATCAAATTTATTTATATTTATATTTTTAATAATATCAAAAAGTTCTATTGACTCTTTTATTTTATTATTTTTTTCCGAAATAGTATCCAATGTTTTTTTTATTTCGTCAAATTTATTTTGATAAACAGAATTATCTGGATACTTGTTTTTAAGATTTTCAAATGTTTCATACTGACTAAGTAGTTCATCATATTGAGGATTATTGAAACCTGTTTCAATATTTAAGTAATCAAATATAAAATGATTTTTATCAATATTATCAAATAATATAGCATTTTTATCAGTAATATTATTGTGATAAGTTTCATATATTTTTTTATTATTATCTGCAATTGTCATAATATTGGTAATCTTAGTATTAATTTCATCTATTTTATCATCTAAATTCTTGTCATTTGGATATTTTATTTTTAAATCATCAATTTTATTTTTTTGTATTTCCAATTTTTTAAATTTATTTTTTAAATTATCATCCATAAAATCTTTTACATCAGCTAAATTAATGTTTGGGTTAAAATATTTATTGTTATTTATTGAATTTGAATGATTATTAATATTAATACCAATAAAATTTTTAATATTTCCTAATTCATTTTCTATATCATCAATATTTTTTGGATTTATTTTATTTTTAATACTATCAAGTTTTTTTATAAATTCTTTATATTCAATTTTTTTTTCATATTTATTTTTAATTTCTTCTATTTTTTCAGACAAATCATCCTTTATTTTTTTATTAAATTTATCGATTTTATTATTGTAATCGTTAATATATCTTTTTAATAATAACTGTTTAATATAATTTACATTTTTCATTTTATCATTTAATTTTTTTATTTTATCATTTAAATCATCAATCTTATCTTTATCTTCCTGATATTTTTTAATTAATTCATCAAAATCATTTTTATAATTTTCCGCAATTTCTTGATCTAAATTATATTTTTTAATCGAATTTTTTAATGTAGGTTTTAATGACATTTTCTTATTAAAAGGTAATAAATATTCTTTTGAATATTTTTGTTTTTTTAAACTTTTGTCTAATTTTTCAAAATGAATTAAATTATCATATTTATCAACAGAATAAAATGGATCATTATTCATAACCTGACGATATGCATATCTAAAAAATATTTTTGGAAGATTAATATCTTTAATTCCAATTGGATATTTTAAAAAAGGAATATAATTTCTGTCTGTCCTATATGCATACAATTTTAATTCATAAATTCTTTGACTTTTTTTATTTATATTTATTTGATTATTTAAATAATTTATATTATTTTTAAGAATATTATTTTGAATGTGAACTTGTCTATTTAAATATTCTTTTTGATTTTCTTTTAAATTATTGACCAATTCATTAATTGTATCTTCTGAATATTGATACCAAATATAAGGCGCATTTTTTAAATATTTTATTTTTTGGTTAATTTTATCTTTAAATTGTATTTCTAATTCATTTTTTATTTTTTCTGTTTTTAAATTATGTTCCAATTCTGCAATTTTTATTTCTTCTTCCAATAAAATATTGTCTTGTCTTAGTCTTAAAATTTCGGATTCTAAATTTGATTGATAAAGAGTTGTTTTATTTTCTTTTTGAAATCTTCTTAAATATAATAAATTTTTTTGATAATCTTCAAATTTTTCGGCATAATTTGCTTTTAACAATTCCAAACCTTTATCTTTAATATCATATACCGAATTTTTTGCAAGATTAATTTTTTTTTCAAATATTTTTTTATTAATTTCATATTCATATTTTATTTCTTCCTTTGCATCATTAATTTTCTGTAATTCTTCATATAATAATTTTTTATTTGTATTCTCTAATGTGGCTCTATCATATTCAAAGTTTTTTTTTGTTATTTCTAATTGATAATTTATTTCATTTTCTTTATTTTTTTTTGCAAAAAAAAGTATTGATTTATATAATTCACGTTTTTGTGCATCTGATAATGATAATTGTAATCCGCTTTCTTTGTCAAAAAAATAGCTGATTCCACTTGCACCGATATTTTCTTCGTATTCTTTTTTAAAATCAACATTTAATTCAATTTCTTGAATAGTAAAAATTGGTTCAATTTTTTGCTTTTCTGCTTTTAATTTTAATAAAGTTGTTTGATATTCTTTATTTCTTTCATAAATTGATTTATTTTCTGGATTTAATGATATTTTATTTTGATATAATTTATTAATTCCTTCCAATTCTATTTTCAATGTTTCATCAATTTTTAAAATTTTTTCTTTTTCTATAAAAATAGAGTCTACCAATTTTTTTTTTAGATCTTCTTCGGCTTTAATTTCGTTTATTCTTAAATCATAAGAATCCTTAATTTTTTTTTTTCCTTCTTTATAAGTTTTATCTGATATTTTATCTCTATAAAATTCATAGTCAAATAATTTTGCTTGATATTCGACATCAATCTTTTCTCTTTTTAATTTCTGTTTTTCAATTATATCATTTTTTATTTTATTCAATTGAATATTTCGGTTTTTAACATTATAATCTTCTTCGATTTCTACAATTTCTTCAACTTTTTTTTTAATATTAACCAAATCCTTATTATCAATAAACTGTTTTTCTTTATAATATTTTAAATATTTTTCTTCAACATCCTTGAATGATTCAACAACACCTTCAACACTAATGTCATATTTAAATGAATCTCCATCTTTTTGCCATTTTATTATTTTTCCAAAAATATTTTCCCCATTTTCAGTCCATTCAACAACATCATTTATTTTAAATTTTGGTTGTTTGTCTCCTATTTTTTTCAAAACATCTTTTTTAAGTCCTACAATTTCATTTGGAGTTAATGGTTTATTAATATCATTGTCTTCAAAATATTTTATTGTAAATGTTCTTTCATCAAAAATTTCTTTTCCATTGGCATCATTTGGGCCACGCTCAAATTTAATTATTTTTCCCTTATTTCCGTTATGTTCGACAATGTCATTTACTTTTAAAAAATTTTGTCCAGATGTATTTTTATTTTTATTTCTATTTCTATTTTTTGGTGGCATTTTTATAATATAATTATATAATAGTTTGTTATTATGCTGGAAATAATACTGAATTAACGGGAAATTTATTTGCAGAATTAGTCATTACATATCTTTGTCTAGGATAATATGTTGGTAATCCAGTATTATAACAAAGATTAATTATTTTTCCTGGGACATCTGAATCACTTGTTGGGTTGCATTTTTTATTTGCCAAAGATTTTTTAGAATATCCTGTGCAAATATTTTCCACTTGATTACATAATAAACTTCCTCCATCTGATATTATTATTTTATTTGGAGTTTTTGTATTAGATTCAATAGATGGCATTATAATTGCCAAATTATTATTTGATTCTTCTGGTGGAATTATTGGATTGGTTTCATTTTTTATAAAAATAGTTTCTTGTGGCAAACTTACAAATGTTGGAATAGTATAATTAAAACAAGATATTGGTTCTATTGTTTTTGTTATATTATTTCTATCTGTTATATCAATATTTACACCATTTATTCTTTTCAACATTTGTGTATTTGGATTTGTATAAGTTTCTCCCTGAATCGCCCATGTAGTATTTCTATTTATCCATTGACCTTTTGCAATTTGGGAATATTTTTGGCTGGTTGTTAATGGATATGCATTTTTTTTATATTGTAATACATTTCCTTTTGCAATCATACGAATTTCTTGGTTACCTAAAAACAATGGAAATGTTTCACCCAATTGTGGGATATAAATTGTATCAGAAACATCACTATCATATGGACATCTATTTTCAACTCTTGACCATTCTCTTGGTGGTATTGGATTATAATTTTTACCCAAACAAGACATTTATATTTATTTTATAAATTAATATATAAATGTATTTATTTTATTTAAAAAATATAAAAGAATTGTATGATAAAGTTGAAAAAACAGTATTAAATGAATATGAATTATTCGATAAAAAAAAATGTGATTTAATATTTGATAATACTATTTTTGATGATTTAACAAAAATTGAAAATTTTATTCATTCATATGATTATTTATATTCAAAAGGAATATATATTATTGGAAATATAAATAATAAAGATGAATATATTAACCATTTAGAATTTATATTGCACCAATTTTATTATTATTATATTCCCCCATTGTCAACCATGGTTTTAATAAAAAAAGAAAATGATAATAATTTAATTATAATAACTCCATGTTCAAGATTAAATAATTTACATAAAATTTTTGAAACAATTGATTTTAAAAAAACAAAATATTGGATAATAATTCATGATTCTGTTGATCAAAAAGTATTTAATCATTGTCAAATTATTGAATTAAATCATATTAATGAAGACAGTATTTATGGAAATGCACAAAGAAATTATGGTTTAGATTATTTATATAATAATAATTTAAATGATCAAAATTCATTTATTTATTTTTTAGATGATGATAATATCATTCATTCTGATTTTTATGGAATAATACCATTATTGGTTGAAAATTATTTTTATACTTTTGATGTTGATTGTGATTATTTATTGGGAAATAAAATTGAAATGGGAAAAATTGATACTAGTATGTTTTTAATTCACACAAATTTATGTATAAACAAAAGATGGATTATTGACAAATATGAATCTAATTTTTATTTTATTAAAGATATTTATGAAAATAATCCAGAAAATATGATTTATATAAATAATATATTGGCATTTTATAATCAATTAAATGATATTTAGTAAAAAATTGATTTATTTTTTTAATAAATGGTAAGTAAAATAATGTCATTATTATTTGAATTATTAGCAAATACAATCAGTATTACTTCTGGTATATTTATAGGATTTTATATCGGTAATTTTGTTGGCCTAAAAATATTTTATTATTTAGGTTGTTGTTATCCGATTGAAAATTTAAAAATAAAATTGGAAATTAATCCAAATAATATAAAAACTGAAATATGTGATGAAAATAAAATAAAAAATGAATAATTTGTAAAAAATTGATTTATTTTTTTTAATAATTAACATAAAAATAAATGTTATTATTAGCAAAAACAATTAGTATTATTTCGGGAATATTTATAGGGTATTATATTAGTTATTTTATTAAATTAAAAATATTTTATTGTTTAGGTTATCCCATTGATAATTCAAAAATAGAATTTGAAATTAATCCAAATGTTATAAAAATGAATAATTTGTAAAAAATTGATTTATTTTTTTAATAATCAAGATAAAAATAATGAATTCAATTAAACTATTTGCAAATAATTTTTGTATGGTATCAGGAATAATTGTAGGATTTTATGTAGGTAATTCTAAAAACATTTTCCAAATTAACCAATTATTCATCACCAATTGAATTTAAAGTTAGTATAAGATCATTGGTTGACGAATACAATAAAAAAAATGAATAAATTGTTTTTATTTTTTTTGTCGTGAAATATTATATTCCATTTCGATCAATTTTAAATGGATTTTTATGTATGTAATTATTTTCAAGATAAATTCCAAATCGGTCATATGTGATTATTTTTTTTGTATCACATCCATTTTTATTGTTTGATTTTACGCAAAATTTATGATTATAATCACATAAATATTTTGCAAGATGATTATGTTTATAATAAAATTCAATAAAATCTTTATCATTTTTTTCAATAATATTATATTTTTTTTTTCATCAATAATTATGACATCAAATATGGTTTGTAAACAAGATATTTCAGAATAAAAATATTTACCCGAAATATTATCCAAATTATTTCTCATATTGTTTAATGATTTAATATTATTTTTTATTATGTCTTTATTATTTTGAATTATTTTATTAATATCATTTAAATCGGTGTTAACCATTTTAGTAGACACAGATAATGCATTGTTATTGTCATAAATGTATGTTGGGTAATCTGTTTCATCATAAACATAAATATTTGGATAATATTGTGTTTTTATTTTATCAGATAAAAATTTAATATAATCTGAAGTAAACATTATTTTAATTAAAAGAAATATGATAAAAATAATCATTTTTTTTCGTATTTTGTCAGTGATTTTTATATAATTAAAAAAATATAATGAGTATAATATTATTAATAATGAATTGTAAAAAATATAAATATAAAAAAGATAATCAAAAATGGGTAAATGATATAAAAATACCGCATTATTATGTGATTGGTGATTTGGAATTAAAAAAGGAATATGAAATAGTTGATGATATATTGTATATAAAATGTGAAGATGATTATAATAATTTGCCAAAAAAGGTTATAATGTCATATGATGTAATGATAAGAATAAATAAGGATATTGAATATATACTAAAGACGGATGATGATCAAAACTTGATTGACACAAGATTTATGGATATAGTAACAAATATATTAAAAAAGAATGAATATGAATATGGAGGAAAAATAATAAATGTAGAAAGGCCATATTTGAGTGAATATTATAAAATACATGAAACATTACCAAAAAATATGATTATAAATAAATGTAAATATTGTAGTGGAAGATTTTATTTTTTATCAAGAAAATCGGTAATAAAATTATTGGAAAACCGAAGTGAAATTGAAAAGGAATATATTGAAGATTATGCGATAGGGTATTATTTGGGTGAAAAAAAAATATTAAATTTAAAAACGGAAAATTATTTTATAGACTATATTTATTCTAATAAATTAATATAATACGAATTTTTTGGAATTTTACAAATAGAACACACATTTATTTTATTATAACAAAATATGCAATATTTATGAAAGATACAGTCAAAATCGTATAAAGTTGTTTCTTCAAAACAAATAGGACAAAAATCAGATGTAGCATATTTTTTTTTTGAATTAATAAACATTGAAAGTTTATTGAATATTTTTTCTTTATTATTGTCAATAATATATTTAAAAATATTATCTTTTATTGAATCATCAATAATATATTGATTAAATACTTTTTTAAATTCATTATTTGAATCATTATCATAAAAATGATTAATAACGATAACAAGTATGTTATGAATAAATATTTTATCAGTAATATTTGGTATTTTAATAATATTTGGATAAATATCATTAAAAAGGATAGATTTTTGTTTTTGTTTTATTTCAATATCGTAAATAAATAAAAGTAATTTGACAGAATGATTATAATAATCGAGTAATTTGTATGAATTAGATAATTCCATTAATGACATGATAAAATAATTATATTCCAAAAAATTATTTGGAATAATTTCATAATTTATATGTTTTTTACAAAATAAGATTGAACAATGATTCATATTAAATTTGTTGTATGATTTTAACATGTAATAAATAGATAATACACATTTTTTAATAATATGGTCATTTAATAAAAATTCAATATTTTGATAAATATCAATAAAAGATATTATTTTGAATAAAGATGGTTTAAATAAATGGATAAATTTATTAAAATAATTTTTGGATTTATTTTCATCATTATCTTGTTCATAAAAACAGCCTAATAAGAAACACGATTTAAAACATTTTTTATTTTTTGCAGAAACAAGACATTTTTTAATCATTTGTCTGTCATTTTTAATAATAAAATAAAGTGCAGAATAATAATTGTAAGATTTTGAAAATAATAAAACATCGTGTTTATTATGTTTGAATAAATGATAAATATTTTTTTTATTTTTATCATCCATTTTTTTATTTAAAAAATAAAATTCAAATTCACATTTTAAATTAATATTTGTAAATTTTTGGATAGGTTTAAAATTGTTAATTATAAATAAATTAACATAAATTAAATTATCCATGGTAAAAAAAAATAAAAATAAAATTATTTCAATTTTTTTCCATAAAAATATCGTGCAATAATTCATGTGTTTTGTAAAATAAATTAAATTCAAAAAAAACTGATAAATATTCCGAATAGTCATTGGTCACAATAAAATAATAATCATCCTTGTATTTATTTAAAAATTGAATAAATTTATCATTATCCTTTATATGATTATACAATAATTTTATTTTATCATCAAAAATGTCATAAATATCTTGTTCATCTGTATTTAATGGTATATTAAAAACAGATAATAAATCAGTTTGATAATAAATATCTTCAGTGTCATTAATATTATAAGATAATTGATAAGAGTAATTATAAATATCCATTATATAATAAAAAAATAATAAAATATTAAATGACATTAAATTTTATAAATATTGATTCCATTGCAGTTTGATTTACTGTTTTTTTTTTCTTTTGTTTATTTTCTGTTTGTTTATTTTCTGTTTGTTTTTTAGAATAATAAGAAAATTCTTCCAAAATATAAAATGTGAATCCTTTTATTGTTGAAATTTTTGTCAATGACTTTAAAAAGTCATTTTTTGATATGTGATATTTTACTCCTTTAGTTCCACATCTTTTACAAAAAGTTAGAATAAGCAATGTATTATCAGATATGTAATCATTTACAATGGCTAATAATGCAGAATATGCGTAATTAATAATATGTCCTTGAAAATCAAAAATAAGATTATTATAAATGTATTTATTATTTATTTTTTCTAAATAGTCATGTAATAATGAATTAACTGATTTAATTCCAAAATTACAATGTATAATGCTTGTATTTTTATCATATTCAACACTTGTAATTTTTGACTTTTTAAATCCACATTTTAACAATACTTTGGATGTATTTAAATATTTGGAATCAAGAATAATAGAACGTGATTTATGTGTAATATTATTTTTTTTCAAATAATAATTTATTTTTTTATTAAATATTTTTTTAAATTTATCACCTTTATTTTTTTTGTATTGTTTAATAACAATTTTTTTTTTTGGTCTATATTTATTTAATATTTTATCAATAATACGCCTATTTTTTAATGAAATAGTCATTTTATACATAAAAATTTTGAAAAAAAGAAATCAATTTTTTTGATAATAAGATGTGTCTTTTGTAAGTTCTCTTGATGGAACGCCACCTCTTATCCATTTTCCATCAGAAGCGGATTCTTCAATAAGAAAATTTGGATTTGTAATTTTATCTTTAACATCGGGAATTAAATATTGGTATCGAAACATTCTTTTTTCTGCCATTCCAGTTTTACTTCTTCTATTTGTTCCATAAAGTCCTTGTTGTAAATTAGATTCCATAATGGAATCACCATATCCTCTTGCAAGAAGTGGAACTGTTGCAAAAGGTCGTTGGAATAAATCAATATGACATCTTGGATGTGTTTGAATTGTTCCTAAAAATAATCTTGAATTATCGTCAATATTATAACCATTTGCACCAACACCATATCCTCCGACAAAATTAATTCCTGGTTGCATTGTTGCCAATGATTTTGCGTCCTTCATACTGCAATCTTTTGTAAAATAATTTTGTAATAAATAGTTACATTCTGCGGTATTTTGAATTTGTTTTTGGTCAATATAACATTGGTCTTCTCCAATTCTTGATATATTTAAAAAAGGATGAGTTGTTTCCATTATATTTTAATGTCAGAAAAAAAATCATTTATTTTTGTAATTTTAATTTAAACAAATGAATATCCAATTTTAATTTTTTTGTATATTCTAAATTACTATTGATTTTTTTATTTAATTCATAAATAAACTGCTTTTTAGTCATTTTTATTTTCATATTAAAAAAAAATAAAATCATTTTTTTTTAAAAATCAGACTCATAATTCTGATCCTTTTAGATCTAATAAAGTATTAAATAATAAACCATAATAAATTTTTATTTTACTTACTAAAATACGAATTACAATAAAATAAGGCTGATAATTTTCCACAGTTTTTATACTAATATGTTTCGTAAAAGGTTTTACAGATTTATAAAGTGCCAAATCATAGTTCATACGGTTAATAGTTTCATCCGATTCAATAAATAAAGATGTTTTTAATTTAATAATTAATTCATTATCATTATTATATTTTTTGAAAATTATTTTAATAAATTCATCTTTAAAATATTCAATTACATCATCTATTTCATCAATATTGGCAATATAATTGTCCATAATAAGTTGATGATTATCATCATACTTAAACGGAATACTGTGATTACAATAAGAATTATTTAAATTATTTAATGAATGTCCATAAAAATGTAATTGTTTTGCTAATTTAGATTTTATGTCATTATCATCATCATAAAAATAATTAATTAAACAATTATTATATGCCAAAATTAATTCATTTATTTTATAAATAAAATCAAAATAACCCTTGTAGTTTAATAAATCAACAAAATTATTTTCATTAAATGGGTATAAATTATCGTCATTATTAAAATATTCAGTTAATTGGTTTATTTTTTCGGTATTATATATTTCCATATTAGTTGTATTAATAAAATGAAATAAAAAAAATAAATCAATTTTTTTACAAATTATCCATTTATTGATTCATTATATTCTTTTTCATCTAAATCCAATTCTTTTTTATCTGAATCCAATTCTTTTTCATCATTATTTGATACATTTTCACTATTGTTTAATACATTTTCACTATTGTTTAATGCATTTTCATGATTGTTTGATACATTTTCATCATTGTTTAATACATTTTCGTGATTGTCTAATACATTTTCATGATTGTTTGATACATTTTCATGATTGTCTAATACATTTTCGTGATTGTCTAATACATTTTCATGATTGTTTGATACATTTTCATCATTATTTGATGCATTTTCACTATTGTTTGATGTATTTTCATGATTGTCTAATACATTTTCATGATTGAATAATTCATTATTAAAATGAGTTCTTAAAATATTGTATAATGTATTATCATATTTGGATGCATGATTTATTAAAATACGATTTAATTTTATAAATATATCTTTGATTAAATTTTCACATTTTTTTAGTTTAAATATTGCTTCTGAAAATATATGACAATAAATAACAATTTTAGTTAATAAAATATAGACAATATTAAAATAATTAATGTAGTTATCGATAGTATTATCGGAAATATTATCTTTAAAAGGTTTTAAACATGAAGTTAATGCAAGATGAAAATTTAAATCATTAATATTGTCATTATTTTGAAAATATAAAATTGTTTTTAATCGAATATTATCTAACTCGTGTTGATCGATGTTATCATATAGTTGTTGTTTAAAAATATGATTAATAATGTTGTATTCAAAACATCGAATAGTAACATTTATATCATTAAGATGAGATAGATATTCACAAATATTAAATTTATCTAAATAACGAAAACTAATACGTATTAAATGACCATCTGATGATACACTATGTAACTCAGTTTTGTCAGTTAATTTATCGTTTTCATTATCATTATTTAAATAAATGCAGTCAATTAAAAGTTCTCCAAATGTAAAAATAAAATCATTAAATTTATGGATAAACTGGAAATATCCGCCATAAATTGGTGGATTAGCATTAAAGGGATATAAGTTATCCGGATTGCTAAAATAATCAGTTAATTGTTGAATTTTTTGTTCCATAATTTTAATTTTATAAAAATAAGATATGAAAAAAAACAAATCATTTTTTTAGAAAATTACGAGTGATTTATTTAATGTCCTTTTGAAGGAAATCCTTTATTAGTATTATAATTATAATTATCAACACAATTGGTGCAATTAGAAAGACGTGTATAAATAGGTGGATTAGCTAAAGCGGACATGGATGGTGAAATATATTTGGCTGATAGGGCATAAGTTGGTGTAAGAGGTAAATTATTTTGGTATTGTGAATATCCGCCTTTAAATTTTCTGGATTTTTTGTTTTTTCTGGTTTTGGATTTTTTGGATTTTCTATATTTTTTCATATATAATGATTTATATTTTTTTCCGCCTTTAATGGCAGAGGCTTTGGCGGACAATATATTGGAAGTGTAGGGAGTATGAATGGTATGAGGTCCATTTGGAATTTTGTTGTCAGATAAAATGGATGGGTCATTAGAATTATCGACATTAACAAAATTAGGATTAACGTTATAAAAAGGATATTTAACCATTATTATATTATGAGTTTAAATTATCTTTTTAAAATATCTAAAAACGATAAATGAACTTTTTATCATTTAAAAAGAGGAATAATGATAAATTATTCGATGATTTAAAAAAAAAGATTGAATTATATGAAACGCAAAATTATTTACCAATATACAATGATTATTTTAATTATGTGAAAACGCCAGAAAGTGGGTTAAATTTAAATAATAGAAAGATTGTGTATTCAATAAAAAAAAAAATAAAGGAGAATGTGGTAAGAGGTGTAATAGTGGATACAAAAACAGGAAATAAAAAAAATAAGGATGTGTATATAAAGATATCTGGAATAAGAGATCCATATCGTTATTTGATGGGAAAATTAAAAAAAGAGGGTGAAAAAATATTTGATTTGCCAAAAATGAATGATAAAAATAAGTCAAATAATTCGACATATGTGGACGGATTATTTTATTATATAACGTCAAAATTATTAGAATTATATGGTTTTGTGCATGGAATAGAGTATTATGGATCATTTATAGGAATAAAAAACAATTATTTATTGGATATAACGGACGATTTAGACATATTGGAAATGTATCCATTTTTCAAGAGTAATAATGGTATATTGTATACATCAAATCGTAAATTGTTGGATTATAAAACATTACCGGACATAAAAATAGGAGATGTGATTGAAGATGAGGAAAATATAAAATGGAATGACGAAGATTTTGAGGCATCATTGTCATCATTATCAGACAGTATTGATAGTGAAGAAGAAGATATAATGATTACAATAAAAAAGTTTCCGGTAAATATAATATTATTGGAAAAATGTAATGAAACGTTGGATTATTTAATATTTAACGAAAATATAACGGATGAAATGTGGTTTTCATATTTGATGCAAATTATAATGATATTAATAGTATATCAGGATAAATTTAACATGACTCATAATGATTTACATACATGTAATATAATGTTTATAAATACAAAAAAGAAATATTTAAATTATAAATATGACGGTAAGTATTATAGGGTAAAAACATTTGGAAAGATATTCAAGGTGATTGATTTTGGAAGAAGTATATATAATTTTGGATATAAAAGGATAATAAGTCATTGTTTTGAAAAAAACGAGGATGCGGATGGTCAATATAATTTTGAAAAGATAGGAAATAAAAACAAGCCAATAGTGGAGGCAAATAAGAGTTTTGATTTATGTAGATTAGGATGTTCATTATTTGAGGAATTGATTGATAATAAAAAAGGAAAAATGATATCAAAAATAACGTCACCATTTTTAAGATTAGTAATTGAATGGTGTAAAGATGATAATGGGGTGAATATATATTATAAAAATAATGGAAATGAGAGATATCCAGATTTTAAATTATATAAGATGATTGCAAAAAAGGTTCATAATCACACACCACATAATCAATTGATGCGAGATGAATTTAAAAAATTTGAATATAATAAAAAAATGAAAAAAGTGATTGATATAGATAATATTCCAAAATTTTATGAATAATAGTCAACAAATGAATTAAATAATTTTGTGAATTGATTGGGTAATAAATTGGTTTCAAAAAAAAAGGAATCAGGTGAATTATCGCATTTATGAATAAAAAGGGTTGAATTAAGTTGTGAGATAAATATTTTATAGATTTGAATTTCGAATAATGAATAATTGGTGGGTAATTGTGAAATGACTGGTTGTTTTTGATAAATAGAATTATCAAAAATAAAGATATCATAATTATTGATTTTGCAATCATCTTCAATAATTTTGTAAATTTGATTATTATTGATTTCAAATATTCCGATATCGGAATAAACAAGGGAAATAGAATTATTCCATTTAATGTCAAAAGAAGAGTGAAACCGTAATTTATCAAAAGGAATAGTTAAATAGACAATCATTTATAATAAAATTGAAATTATATTTAAATTATAATATAAAGACAAATGTTGTATAAAGTAAATATAATAAATTATAAAAAGAATGAGTATAATATTGAGCCGGAATTGGGTAAAAAGGAAATATCATTATTTGAGAAAAAGATTATTGATTGTGATAATATAATAATAAATAAAAAGGGAGAAGTGGAGAAATATGAGAATGGTGAAATGGTAAAAAATGTGGTTGGAATATTAAAATGTAAAAAGGAGTATGGAAAGATGGAATATATGTTTGAGCCGTATGATAAAAAGATGCCACCGATGATGGTAAAGTATCGTGAAAAGATTGAATTTAATAAAGAAAAGGTAAATAGATATTGTATAATAAAATGGATACATTGGAAAGAAAAGTATCCAAAGGGGGAATTAATACATATGATTGGAAAAACAAATGTATTGAAAAATTATTATGAGTATCAGTTATATGCAAAAGAATTGATGGTGTATGGATATAAAAATAAGTATAAATTGTTGGAAAAAATAACGGTGGAAGGTGTAAATAAAAAATATTCGTTTTTGGAAAAAAGGGAGGATAGAAATATATTTTCGATAGATCCAAAAGGTTCAAGGGATTATGATGATGCATTAAGTATAAAAAGTGATAATAATGGTGGGTATATAATATCGGTATATATAACAAATGTTGCATTATGGTTAGAATATTTGAATCATTGGAAAATAAATGGTGTGTCATCAATATATTTGCCAAATATGGTAAAAAATATGTTGCCGAAAGAAATATCGGAAAAGATATGTAGCTTATGTGTGGATGAATTGCCAAAAATAACATATGGGATTGATATAAATATAAAAAATAGAATAATAAAAAAGATTGAGTGGAAAGAATGTATAATAAAAATGACACATAATTTTGTATATGAAGAAAAAGAATTAATGGAATTTGAGGATTATAAATTGATATGTAAAGAAAGTGAAAGAGAGATAAAAGATAGTCATGAATTGGTTGAATATTACATGACAATGATGAGTAAATGGACAGGAAAAGAGAAATTAGGAATAATATATAAGGAAATAAGGGAAAAAAGTTTTTTGGAATTATTGATAGGGAATGAATTTGGGAGGGGATATACGACGGATGAGACAATGGGATATTTACATATAACGTCACCGATAAGAAGGGTAGTGGATTTAATAAATAATATGTATAATAATAGAAAAAACATAGTATCGGAAGATGGAAAAAGGATGTATGAATATTGGATAAATAATGTGGAAAAAATCAATGAAATGACAAAGAGGATAAAAAAGGTAGAAAGACAAGGATATTTGTTGGAATATTTTGAGAGGAATGAAAAAAGAATATTTGAAGGAATATTGATTGAAAAAACGAAACCTGGTATAAAATATCGTGTATATTTGTATGAAATAAATAGCACATGTGATGGAATAGGGGATCCTAAAAATGAAAAAGGGGAATATGAGATATATTTATTAAAAAACGAAGAAAATGAGAAAAAAAAGATAAGATGTAAAGAAATAATAAAAGAATAATAATATATGAGTAGTAAAACAAGAAAAAAAATATTTCCGATATTGGAAAAAAAATTGGAGAATATAGGAAGTATGATTATAAATGAGGTAAAAACGAGAAATAACATAAGAAAATTTATGGGATCAAATATAAAAAAAAGGGTAAAATTTAATGGTATAAAAAGTGAAATGAAGAAAAATAAAAAATATAAATACACGCCAAAAAAAAGATGAATTTATTTATTTAATTTATGTGGTAAAAATACACATTTATAATCATTCATAATTTTATCAGAAGTAATAATTTTAGGGTTCATATTATCTTTATTAGACATCCATATTTTTACGATATTATGGCCCCCTTTTTTTGGTGAAACAGTAATACCACAAACATTGTTTATAATTTTAGGATCATTTAGAATATTGTTTCCGACTAATAAATAAATTAAGTGATTCCAAAATCCTTGAATATTTTTAGGAAAAACTTTATAAGAAAATCCGCCACCATTTTTATTTTTTGGATCTTCCCAATAAGGTTTAATTCCATCCTTCATTAAAAATAACATTGATTTTTGTATTATTGTTTCCGGAAATAATTCAGTTAGTAATAACATATCTTCAATGGATGATATTGTCATAATTTTAATATAACTATTATCATCCCATTGATTAAAATTTGGTAAATGAGCCCAAAGAATCCATTTAAATTGAATGGGATGACCATCCATATAATAATATCTAATAAAAATATTTTTAAATCCATTTTTTTGATTAAAAAAATGGATTTAAAAATAAAACAATAATGAATGAAATAATGAAATATACGAATAATGATGCATGGAATATAATTGAATTATATTACAAGGATGATTATTTGAGTAGATTAGTAAGACATCATTTGGAGTCGTATAATATATTTATAGAATACCAAATGGAAAAGACGATTGAAATGTTTAATCCAATAAAAATAGAAGGATTAGATGATGATGTATTAAAAAATAATTTAGAAATAAATTTAATATTTAATAATTTAAAATTATATCGTCCAGAAGTATATGATAAAAATGGTATAAAAAAATTAATGTTTCCGAATGAAAGTAGATTAAGAAATATGACATATACGTCACAAATGAAATTGGATTTAACGGTAATATATAAATTAAAAAAGACGAATGAAATAGTGGAGAAAAAGTTTAATGATATAAACATTGGAAAAATACCGATAATGTTGAAATCAAATTTGGATTTATTAAAACAGTATAATTATTTATTGAATGATGATTTGAATGAATGTAAATATGATCCGGGGGGATATTTTATAATAAATGGTTCGGAGAAAATAATATTGGATCAAGAAAGAGTGGCAGAAAATAAAATATATTGTTTTACAACAAATAAAAATAATACAAAGAATATGTTTGTGGCGGAAATAAATTCAATACCAGACAATATATCAATATCTCCAAAAAAGATATTGATAATGATATCAAATAAGACAAATGAATATGGATATCCGATTCATATACAGTTGCCAAAAATAAAACAGCCGATACCGGTATTTATATTATTCAAGGCATTGGGAATATTAAAGGATAAAGAAATATGTAAAATAATATTATTATCATTGGATAATAAGATATTGTTAAATAGTTTACAAGCATCTGTAATGGAGTCAAGTGAGGTAAATAGTGAAATAGATGCAATAAATTATATAATGTCTTTTGTGTCATTTAATACGGATTCATTGAATGAAACAAAAAAAGAAAAATATATAAATGATGTATTAAATACGGAATTATTTCCGCATTGTAAGACAAAAAATCAGAAAATATATTTATTGGGATATGCAATAAATAAATTAATAAATTGTAGTTTAAATTATATAGAACAAGATGATAGAGATTCTTATATAAATAAAAGAATAGATTTAACTGGAACATTATTAAATAATTTATTTAGGAATTATTTTAATAAATTTGTAAAAGATATTGAAAAATCATTATTAAAAGAGATAAAATCATTAACAATGAATAATGACATATTTAATTTAATAAATGAAGGAAATATACCAAAAATATTTAAATCAACAACAATTGAAAATGGATTAAAAAAGCCATTATCAACAGGAGATTTTAGTATTAAAAATATAAATAATAATAAAGTTGGAGTAGCACAAGTATTAAATAGGTTATCTTATATGTCAATGATAAGTCATATAAGAAAAATATCGACTCCGTCAGACAAAAGTGGAAAATTAATACCGCCAAGAAAATTACATGGAACATCTTGGGGATTTATTGGATGTTACGACACGCCAGAGGGTCATCAAGTTGGGATTGTTAAAAATCTAAGTATAATGACACATATAACTATATATTCAAATAGTGAAGTATTGTATGATTATGTAAATGATTATATTGAATCATTGGATAAAAGTATAAATAATCCGAATCATGTAAAAGTAATTATAAATGGAACATGGATTGGAATAGTGTCTGATAAAATTGATGCATATAAATTTTATTGTGAATTAAAAGAAAAAAAGATTAAAGGAATAATAAATGTGTATACGTCAATAATATTTGACTATAAAAAATTAGAAATAAGATTATGTAGTGATGCAGGAAGATTAACAAGGCCATTATTAATTGTAAAAAATCAAAAATTATTGTTAACATCAGAAATAATTTATAAAATAAGCAAAGGAGAATGTAATTGGAATAGTTTATACATGTGTGAAAATGCAGTTATTGAATATTTAGACCCAGAAGAACAATCATATAATTATATAGCAATGTTTCATCATGATTTAAAAAATGATAAAAATTATACTCATTGTGAGATACATCCAAGCACAATATTTAGTATATTGGCATCTTGTATACCGTTTCCAGAACATAATCAGTCACCAAGAAACACATATCAGTGTGCAATGACAAAACAGGCGATTGGGATATATATGTCAAATTATTTGTATAGAATGGATAAAACGTCACATGTGTTGATATATCAAACAAGGCCATTAATAGAGACAAGAATGTTGAAAATATTAAAAATGAATGAAATTCCGATGGGATATAATGTAAATTTTGCGATAATGACAATGACAGGATATAATCAGGAAGATTCATTATTGATAAATAAGGGATCGATTGACCGTGGATTGTTTCAAATATGCACATATCATACAGAAAAGGATGAAGACAAAAAAAAAATAGAAAATGTGAAAGAAATAAGGTGTCTTCCGAATTCATCGACAACAAGAGGAAAAAAATATGGAAATTATGGAAAATTAAACAAAGATGGTTATGTTGAAAATAATACATTGATTGAGAATAATGATATAATAATTGGAAAAGTGATTCAATTAAAGGATAATACAAAATACAAATTTGAAGACCAAAGTAAAAGTTACAAGACAAACGAAGAAACATTTATTGACAAAAATTATTCGAATAAAAATGGAGATGGATATCAATTTATTAAAGTTCGATTGAGAAGTATAAGAAAGCCAGTAATTGGAGATAAATTTTGTAGTCGTTCAGGACAAAAAGGAACATTGGGAAATATTATTCCAGAAGAAGACATGCCATATACACAAAATGGAACAAGACCAGATTTAATAATTAATCCTCATGCAATACCATCAAGAATGACAATTGCACAATTAAAAGAATCATTATTGGGGAAAGTATTATGCGAAATTGGAATATTGGGAGATGGAACTGCATTTGGAGATTTAACAATTGATGATATTCGTAAAAAATTATTGGATTTAAAAAAAAATATGGATGGAAATGAAATAATGTATGATGGATCTACTGGAAAACAAATTAATTCAGATATATTTATGGGAATAGTATATTATCATAGATTAAAACATATGGTTATTGATAAACAACATAGTCGATCAACTGGACAAATGGTTGCATTAACAAGACAACCAACAGAAGGAAGATCAAAACAAGGTGGGTTAAGAATTGGAGAAATGGAAAGAGATGCAATCATATCGCATGGTGCATCGTCATTTGTTAAAGACAGATTATTTGATGTTTCTGACAAATATCAAGTTTATATATGTAATAAATGTGGAATGATTGCACCATATAATAAAAAATATAATATTCATAAATGTAATTTATGTGATGATAATATTGATTTTTCATTAGTAAATATGCCATATGCTTGTAAATTAATATTTCAAGAGTTAATGACAATGAATATTTTTCCACGTGTTATTACTGAAAAATAAAATAATATCCAAAAATAAATAAAAAATATGGTGCCTTGCGAGTGTAGCGAGCATATCTTTATTTTTTATTCAATTGCGAGTATACCGAGCATATCTTTATTTTTTTATTCAATTGCGAGCGTAGCGAGCATATCTTTATTTTTTTACTCAATTGCGAGCGTAGCGATCATATCTTTATTTTTTTACTCAATTGCGAGCGTAGCGAGCATATCTTTATTTTTTATTCAATTGCGAGCGTAGCGAGCATATCTTTATTTTTTATTCAATTGCGAGCGTAGCGAGCATATCTTTATTTTTTTATTCAATTGCGAGCGTAGCGAGCATATCTTTATTTTTTTATTCAAGTTTATTTATAATTATAGCCAAGGTTCACAGACAATTTGAATAAAAAATGGTTAAAATTGTGCACAATTTGAATAAAAAATGGTTAAAATTGTGAACAAATGAATAAAAAATGGTTAAAATTGTGCACAATTTGAATAAAAAATGGTTAAAATTGTGAACAAATGAATAAAAAATGGTTAAAATTGTGCACAATTTGAATAAAAAATGGTTAAAATTGTGCACAAATGAATAAAAAATGGTTAAAATTGTGCACAATTTGAATAAAAAATGGTTAAAATTGTGAACAAATGAATAAAAAATGGTTAAGATTGTGAACAAATGAATAAAAAATGGTTAAAATTGTGCACAATTTGAATAAAGAATGGTTAAAATTGTGCACAATTTGAATAAAAAATGGTTAAAATTGTGCACAATTTGAATAAAGAATGGTTAAAATTGTGAACAAATGAATAAAAAATGGTTAAAATTGTGCACAATTTGAATAAAAAATGTGTATTTTATTTATAATCAAATGTGTTTGTGCTTGAATAAAGAATAATGAAAATAGTGGTATGGTTGGTTACAAATGAATAAAGAATGTTGAAAATAGTGGTATATGCTTGCTACGTTTGCAATTGAATAAAGAATAATAAAAATAGTGGTATATGCTCGCTACGCTTGCAATTGAATAAATAATGCCGAAAATAGTGGTATATGCTCGCTACGCTTGCAATTGAATAAAGAATATTGAAAATAGTGGTATATGCTCGCTACGCTCGCAATTGAATAAAGAATATTGAAAATAGTGGTATATGCTCGCTACGCTCGCAAATGGATAAAGAATGCCGAAAATAGTGGTATATGCTCGCTACGCTTGCAATTGAATAAAGAATATTGAAAATAGTGGTATATGCTCGCTACGCTCGCAAATGAATAAAGAATAATAAAAATAGTGGTATATGCTCGCTACACTCGCAAATGAATAAAGAATGTTGAAAATAGTGGTATATGCTCACTACGCTCGCAAATGAATAAAAAATGCCGAAAATAGTGGTATTTGCTCGCTACGCTCGCAAATGGATAAAGAATATTGAAAATAGTGGTATGGTTGGTTGCAAATGAATAAAAAAAATATTAAGGATAATGAAGATTACGGATATAATTTTGTAATTGTTGATTTTCTTTTTTTAATTGTTGTAATTCATGAATTAATAGTGGAATAATTTCTTGATAATTGACAAACAAGGTATTATCTTTATTTTTATGAACTAAATTTGGATAAATAGGTTGAATATCTTGTGCAATAAGACCAAAATGAGTATGTTTATTTTGTTCAGAATTATATTGAAATTGGACAGGTTTAAGTTGGTATATTTTATTGGAATCGGACAAAGAAATTGGTATAATATTATTTTTAATATTTTGGTCGGATCCGGTGAAATAAGTTCCATAATTATTATAAAAACTTCCTCCGATGAATAAATTACCTGGAAAATAGATATCAATATCCATAATTGTGGTCAATACTTTTTCACCGAATAAATAGGCATATTTAAAAAAAGAGCCACCGCCACCGGCTAAACTGGATTGAACAAAATTTTTAATATAAGATGTATTATTTGGTTGTCTTCCGTTATAATTTATGGATGTTGCCATTATTATATTATAATAAATCAAAAACTTGGCGTGTTTTACAAATATTTTTTTTTGAATACATTATTTTTGTTAATTCATCCATTTTTAATTTAACAATGACAATATACAATGTTCTATTATTTATAAAATTATATTTTAATATTTCTGATCCAATAGCTATTAAATTTCTTGGCAATAATAAACATTTATAATTTTTTGTATTTTTATTTAATCTGTCAACAACAAAATAAGGAATTCCGTCTTCCAATATATATTGAATTATAATAGGATTATTATCATGCAATATTTCATATCCAATACATTCTTTATAATCATAATTTAAAATTAAAAAGGTTTTTATTATTTGTTCACGAATATTATTATATACATCATATCCATAAATCATACTTTTATAATTTAAATAAACTGATTGAAATCCTAATAATGAGTTTTCGGATATAAATGTATTTTTAAACATTGTATCCATTTCATAGATAATATTATGTAAAGTGACATAATCATTTGGACTAATTAAATTGCGTATAGGAGAAAGTATTTTGGATATAGTTGAATTAAGGTTGCTAATAATAAAAATGCCGGATTTAATTAAATAATAAAATTTGGAATAAATTTGTGAATTGGTTAAAAAAGTGTCGATGGAAATATTTCTGTCATTATTCAAGTAAGTAAAAATGATTTTATCTGAATCTTTATTTTGTTCGTGATTAATATATGATAATATTTTTGTAATATTTGGTAAAGTTATAATTTTATTTAAATAATGATTGTTTAAAGATAAATGATGTGTCAATGGAAAATTTGACAAATTAATATTTGGAATATTTTTAAATTCAATTTTATTATTGTATATTGTTGTTAATGCATTATTATAATTATATTCATTATCATCAATTACTTCATTATATTTTAATAAGTCGTATGTGTATTCATAAATAGTGTCTAAAATTTTAAGGGGTAAATTTAATGATATTGGTTTTGGTAAATACAATGATATAATAAATGGGTCATTAATTTTTTTAGAAAGTGGTTGATTACTTTTATTTTTCAAGTAAATAAAATCGGTAATTTGGGTAATATCGTATCCATTTGGATTATAATCAACATAAAGTTTATTTATTACATCAATATTATTTATTTTTTTAAAATAAAATTCTTGATTATTTTTATCATTTAAAATAATATCAAACAAGTGTTTTGAAATTAAATCAATATTATTATTATTTGCATTTAAAATGTCATGATTAATAAGTGTTAATTTTAATAATGAAACAAAACATTCATTTGTTTGCATTGTATTTCTAAAATTTAAATGATTGTCATTTGAATAAACACATTTATAAAAATAGTCATTATTTGTAATATAATTTAAAATATCTTGTCTTCTAATACAAATGGGAATATTATCATTAAAATAAAAAGCGATATTATTTGATTTATCTTTATTTAAAAATTGTGAGACATCTAATTTAACTAATTCAAGTGGATTATATCCTATTTTTAGTTTTTTTTTATCGGATAATTTCATGTCAAGTAATTTTTTATCCCAATCATATTTAGAATTATAAATATCAACACTGTTGTATTTTGAGCCAACAGATTTTACTGATTTAAATTCTGGAGAAGGTGTATTATTAACATTTGAAAATCCACCATTTTTACGTATTTTTTTATACATATAATATAATGTTATATAAAATATGAGTAGGTTTAATGTTAATCAAGAACATTCTTTACAACCCAATTCACAGGAATACATGTATCAAAAAAAATATGTGTCAATACATTCGGAAGATAGAGATCAAATAAAGTTTCCAAATTCTTCAGAATTTGAGATAGAATTGCCACAAGATTATTTAAATGTGCAATCTGTAAAATTAAGTTCTTGGACATTTCCGGCAAATTATAGTGTATTTTCAGCAAATCAAAATAATTTACAAATGTCTTTTAGAATATCGGATCCTTATTCTCCTCAATCAAACTCATATTATGAACAATTGCAAGATGTTATTTACCAAGGATTAATTGCACATATACAAAGTGATTTTATAATCACAATTGAAGAAGGTTTTTATACACCCGAACAAATGGCAACTGAATTAACAAATACAATGAATTATGTTGTAACAAACTATTTGGATACATTTATACAAAATTATGATTTAACGAATAATACAAATGTATATTCGGATTTTTCTGGATATTCGGAATTTGTAGTTGCATATAATTTTGTGAATCAAAAATTATGGTTTGGTAATAAAAGTTCAGAATTTATATTGACAAATGATTCCGATTTATATTATAAACAAGATATATTATTAACATGTCCAGTTAATAAATTACCGGAATTTTCGAATTGGGGATTACCGGCATATTTAGGATTTACAAGAAATCCGATAACATCGACAGAAATACCAAATGGAACACAGTCAAGATTTTATTATGGGGATCATGTTACTGGAGATTCAGGATATTGGTTACCATTATCATCATTACCCGGTGCAAATTCATATATTATAAAAGCAGAATTAAAAATTAATTTAATGGGACCGGCATATTTTTATATGGAAATTCACGGAATGAATAACATTGATGAAACTGCGCCATATAATGTATCCCCATTTACATCACATACAAATGAAACAAATGGAATTGTTAATTCATCTTTTGCAAAAATTGCCATACCAACCACTCCAATATCACAATGGTTTGATAATAATATTGACAGTTATATGTTGTATAATCCACCAGCAGAAAGAATAAGAAGATTACGTTTTCGTTTAAGATATCATAATGGATTATTGGTTAATTTTGGTAATTTTGAATATTCAATAATGTTGGAATTGGGTATTTTATTGCCACAAAAAAAAGTAGAAAAATACGTTTATGTTCCAGAAACAGTTGCATTTGGATAAAAAAATTGAAATAAAAAAATTATAAACAAGAATTAAAGTTATGTTGTCAAAATTTGCAGATGATAATAACAAATCAAGATCATCAGATTCTGATTTAAGTTTTAGTTCAGACTCTAGTATATCATCTGATTCAAAATCTAGTATGTTGTCCAATTCAAAATCTAGTATGTCATCTGATTCAAAATCTACAATGTTGTCCAATTCAATATATAGTATATCATCTGATTCAAAATCTAGTATGTTATCTGATTCAAAATCAAGTATTGTATCCAATTTAAAATCAAAATCTACAATGTTGTCAAATTCAGAGTCAAAATTAAAGTATGAATCAGAATCTGAATCAATGTCAAGTATAACGTCGTCGTCTTATTTAGAATATAAAAAAAAAGAAAAAATATTAAAAGATAAAATAAATAATGATAAGACAAAAATACATTATAAAATATTGAAAATAAAAAATAAAATTTTAAAAAAAAATAATAAACTTTTAAAAAAAAATAATAAATTAAATTGTGAATTATTAAAAAAAGATTATAAAATATTGGAAATAAAAAATAATAATGAATCATTAATGGATGAAAATAAAAGATTAAAAGACGAAAATATGGATATAAAAATGGCTATATATTATAATAGTTTGTTATTAATCTTTGTTTTAACCATAATATTTTGTTCATTTAATTAATGCAGTAATTTATATTTTTTTTAAAAAAATAAAAATATAAATTTAAGTATATGTCAACAAATATGTCATTAGAACTAACAAAATTTGACATGAGAAAAATAAAGTTTCAAGAAAATGATTTAAATGGAAATACAAGTAAAGGGCCAGTAATTGTATTGATAGGAAAAAGAGATACTGGAAAATCCGTATTGATAAAAGATATATTATTTCATCATAAGAATATTCCAATAGGAACAGTTATATCGGGAACAGAAATGGGAAATGGATTTTATTCAGAAATTGTTCCAAAAATATTTATACATCATGAATATAATACTGGAATTATAGAAAATGTATTAAAAAGACAGAGAATGGTATTGAAACAAAATAAACAATTGAATCAACAACGACAAGATCCAAGAACTTTTGCAATATTGGATGATTGTTTGTATGATGATAAATGGAGTAGAGATAAATTAATGAGATTATTGTTTATGAATGGACGTCATTGGAAAATAATGTTGGTAATATCAATGCAATATCCTTTGGGAATTCCGCCAGTTTTAAGAACAAATATTGATTTTGTGTTTATATTGCGTGAAAATATAAGAAAAAACAGGGAAAAAATTTATGATAATTATGCTGGAATGTTTCCGACATTTGAATGTTTTAATCAAATAATGGACAAATGCACAGAAAATTTTGAATGTTTGGTGATTGATAATACAGTAAAATCAAATAGATTACAAGACCAAGTTTATTGGTATAAAGCAAATTTATATGGAGATTTTAAAATGGGAAGTAAAGAGTTTTGGGAATTATCAAAACATTTAAAGGATGATGATGAAGAAATGTATGATTCAAGTAAAATTAGAAAAAAAAGTCAGGGACCATTGATAAATGTAGTAAAAAAGAATAATTAAATATGAGTCATTTTTTTAAAAAAAATGACTTTAAAAAAAATAGTGTATATACAAAAAATGGAGAATAAATTAAATGAGATTGAAAATAAATTAAAAGAGATTGAAAATAATTTTAATAAACATGGCAATAAATTAAATGAACATGACAATAAAATAAATGAAATTGACAATAAATTAAATAAATATGGCAATATATTAAATGGACATGACAATATATTAAATGAGATTTACAAAGAAATAAATAAACATGACAATAAATTAAATGATATTTACAAAGAAATAAATAAAAATAGAAATAGAAATAAAAATAGAAATAGAAATGATGTTGATGTTGAAAAACCTTGTAAAAGATCAAAAGAAGAATTGGATCAATCAAAGATAATGTTGCATAATTTGTCGGTATTTTATGAGATTGATTTAAATAAAATAATTAATAAATAATCAATTTTTCACCTATTTTTTTAGAAAAATTGATTATTTAAAAAAGAATAAAGTAATTTAAAATAAAAATGGAAAATAACAGACAACATATTGAGCGTAAGGATATATACAATTTTGATACCAAAGGATTATTGGTAATAAATATATTAAATAATAGTTTATTAGAAAAGAAAAAGGATGTAATATATGAAATAGATAAAAGCAAATATTTAATATTAAATAGAGTAAATGACTGTTGTAAAGGACGGGATTATTACAAGGGGGAAGTAGTATCATTACACAAAAAACAATTTGGAAGATATAGTTACGTATTAGATAATCCGTTTAATATAGTTGGAGGAGCAACTGATGGAAGAATAGTAGATTATGATCCAGACGGAATATTAAGTAATATTATAAATTGTTTATCAACAGATATTGTATTTAAAAAAATTCATAGAGAAATAAAAGCAGATAATAAGGATGAATTTATAGCATTATTGATGGCAATAATTGCCCCAGAATATTTTGCAAAACACTATGCCAAAAGAAACTGTGTTAAAAGATGTAATTAAAATATATTACATTTTTTTTATTAAATAACAAAATTATAATAATTGGAAGAAATTTGTCGATTAGCATAAGACAATTCTGGATTTTGTGGGTCAGGGTCATTGACAACAACTGGAATAAATCGTAAAGATTCTGGTTTTAAAACAAAGGCGTAACCTTTTTCGTCAAAAAACATTTCATTTTCTTCAAGATTAGTATCAAAAACAGTGTATCTCATGGCAATAAATTGACATCCAGTTTGACGAATAACAATTGAATTGGGATTATCGGGAGAAGACCCCGAGTTTGGCATAGCAAAGGTCATATATTTTTTATTAAATTCGGTTAATTCATTAATATCTGGATTATATTGGATTTGATTATAATGCAAGTCTCTCATAAAAATAGAATTTGAAGTAATATTAACGTATTCATAAAATTCTTGGCATTCTAAAAAGGATGTGTTTGATTTATCAACAATAATTATAATTTTATTACATAAATCTAATAGGGGAACATTGCCTAAATTTTCGCCATAATATTCAAAACTATATTTATTGCCCAAAAGAATTGAATCGTATTGTTTTAAAATGGATGCAAAATTTTGATACATTTTCAAGTTGGAAGTTTTAAATCTAAAATGAAGAAATAATGGGTCAGTAGGATTAGGGCATGTGCTATTTGTGAATGCATAATTTTGCAAAGTTTTCAAGACTTCACTAAATGGTATTTGATTATAGGTTTCTTTAATAAAAAAGTTTGAAGATGAAGTAGAACTGGAAACGACTGGTAAATTATCGATGGAAAATATTTCAAAATCGAGGGCTCTGACTCCTTGTTTTAAAATATTTTTTAAAATACACAAATCAACAAAATCATTTTTATAATTTCCGCCATTACAACAATTATATGCGCCTTTAATATAATAATCTTTTAATGTATGTTTACAATCATCATCAGAAGATTGAATAGATCTAAGACTTCCATTTAAAGATGAATAAAGAGAATTATTATTATTACATTCTCTTTTTTTCATACTTGACAAGTAAATAAAATAAATGATATAATATAAAATAAATATAAAACACAAAACTGCAAATAAAATATTAATAATTGCATCATCCATTTTATATTTATTAAAAGTTTTTATTTTTAATAATATATGAAGAAACAAATAATATTATTAATAATTTTAATTATAATGATAATAATAGGAATAAAAACAAAAGAAAGTTTTCAAGCATTATTGTCAAAAAAAGTATATCCACATAATGATGTAAAACATCCAACGGCGTCATTTGATGATGGAATAAAAAGAAATTATTTAACGGATGATAATCAGGATAAAATATGGTGGCATTATCCGGAATTACCATTGACAAATTATAAACAAGAAACAAATAATATACGTTATCCAAAAAATCCAGACAATGGCACATGTATTCGTTCAGAATTTTGTGGCGCATTTTATAAAGATGATCCAAATCCAAAATCAAATATAATATATCCATTAAAACCATTAGGAGTAGTGCCAAATAATAAAATAAGAGTGGGGTATTTTTATTCATATCCAAATTTATTGGATTATGGAATAAATAATGATACAAATGAGGGAACAAATAAAAATATATTATATTAATGTTTCATTTTTATTTTCGGTTGATGTAATATAATGATTTTGTTGAGTATAGATGTTGGATTAAAGAATTTATCATATTGTTTATTTGATGATAAACAAAAAATAAAAGAATGGAAAATAATAAATATAATGGATAATGAGGTTGAAAACAAATGTAATTATATAAAAAAGGATAAAAAAGAATGTAATAAGACGGCAAAATATTTGGATAAATTGGCGGATAATTATTATTGTCAGTGTTGTTTAACAAAAATTGGATTAATGACAAAAAAAAATGATTTCAAGGGATTATCAAAAAAAACGGTAATTGAATTAAAAAATATTGGAAAAAAATATGATATTGAAATAAAGATGGAAAAAAAGAAGGAAATATTGGACATATTGAATGAATATAATAAAAAAATGGGAATAATTGATGTTAAAAAAAGAAAATATAAATTAGATTTTATAGAAATTGGCAAAAATATAAGAAATTATTTTGATTTAAAAATGTTTAGTGTTACACATGTAATTATAGAAGATCAAATGACGTCAAAAATGAAACAGGTGCAATGTTTATTGGCACAATATTTTATAACAAAAAAAAAGGAAACAGTTGTTGAATTTATTAATCCGAGTAATAAATTAAAGAATTATGATACAGATAATTCGTCTTATAAAAAAAGAAAAAATAATGCCATTTCAATATGTGAGACATATTTTTTGGATTATGAAAAAGAATGGAAAACTATTTTGGACAAGGAAAAAAAGAAGGATGATTTATGTGACTGTTTTTTACAAGGCAAATGGTATATGGAAAAAAAATGAAATATTTTTTTAAAAATGATTAATTAAAATAATGTCAGAAGACAATTATTATTATACTATTGATTTTGGCATAAATTTTGCATCTGATAAATATTATAATAATAAACAAATTGATCAAATAATAAATGAATCATATAGTAAGGGTGTTGATAAAATAATAAGTATATCAAATAATTACAGGGAATGTTTAAGAAATATTGAATTATCAAAAAAATATGACATGTTGTATTTTACATTGGGAATTCATCCAAACAATGCACGAAATTTTAGGGAAACTGATATAATGTTTATAAAAAATAATTTAAAAAATGCCAAATGTTTTGGAATTGGAGAATTTGGATTGGATTATAATAGAATGTTTTCTGCAAAAGATATTCAAATTATTGTATTTAAAAAACAATTACATTTGGCAAAAGAATGTAATGCAAAAATGTATTTACATTGTAGAGACGCACATTTTGATTTTGTAAGAATATTAAAAGAAATTGGTTATTATAATGGATTAGTTCATTGTTTTAGTGGAAATACTACAGAAGCATTAGAATTAATTAATTTAGGATTAAAATTAGGAATAACTGGTTTATTATTAAATAAAAAAAGAAATATGGATTTAATAAAAGTAATTGAAAATATTGATTTATCAAACATTGTTATTGAAACAGATGGACCATTTTTTGGAATTTATCCAAATAAAAATTCTCATCCAGCAGATACTGAAAGAATTGTTAGAAAAATTGCACAAATAAAAAAAATAAATGAAGTAGATGTTGGAAAACAGTTGTATGATAATGCAAATAGTCTATTACAAAAATAAAAAATCGGATATTTTTTTTATAAAAATATAATGTAAACATGTCTGGATATTATAAAAGATATGGAGGAAAACAATACAATGCAAAAAATAATTATGTATCAAATAATCAACAAAATTCTTCTTTTTTTAATATTACATCATTATCTGGACAAAAAAATACAAAAGAAATATTTGACAGTCATATTGATTTAAATAATAATTCAATTTTAAATGTTCAGAACATTTATTTTTCCGACGGAACAGTTTTACCATCCACTTCAACCCAAAGTGGGCAAACTGGGCCAACCGGGCCAACAGGGGATTCAATGACAGGCCCGACTGGACCATCAAGTGAATCAAATACAGGACCAACAGGGCCATCTGGAGATTCAATAACAGGACCAACAGGGCCATCTGGAGATTCAATAACAGGACCGACAGGGCCATCTGGAGATTCAATGACAGGACCAACAGGGCCATCTGGAGATTCAATAACAGGACCAACAGGGCCAACAGGAACATTTAGCTCAGATGCAATATTTAATACAATAACAGTATTAGGAACAGGAAATATAAATAATTTATCGACAACTGGAACATTATATTTTAATTCAGATAGTAGTCAAATATTACCAACAGGAACAACAACAGAAAATTCGGGACTTGAATTATATTGGAATAGTTATAGTAATGGTGCTGGAACTACTGATTTTTTAAATGATGCACAAGATGGACAAGGTGGATTTACATTTAATACAAGGAATTCATCAACTGGTTCAAATAATCTTGCAACATTATATTCAAGTGGTTTAACATTAAGTAGTGGAATATATTTGAATGGATTGGCTCAACAATCATTGACAGGAAATAATATATCATTTGGGAATAACAATCTTAATTCAAATACAACTGGAACAGGAAATACGGCAATAGGATATCAGTCATTATATACAAATACAACAGGATTTAATAATGTTGCGGAAGGATATCAGTCATTGTATTCAAACACGGGCGGAACTGGGAATACGGCAATAGGATATCAGTCAATGTATACAAATACAATAGGAAATGATAATACAGCAATAGGATATCAATCTCTTTATTCAAATACCACTGGATTTACAAATTGTTCTGCCGGTAAAGATTCGCTTTATTTTAATACAATTGGAACAGGAAATAATGCCTTTGGGTTTGCATCATTATATAAAAATACTTCTGGAAATGATAATTCTGCATTTGGATATGGTGCATTACATGAAACAACTAATGGCAATCAAAACAATGCATTTGGTAATTATTCAATGTATCAAAATATATCTGGAATAAATAATTGTTCATTTGGTGCCTACAGTTTACATCAAAATACTGGAGGAACTGGAAATAATGCATTGGGTAATTTTGCAATGTATCAAAATAATGGGTCTTATAATAATGCATTTGGTTATAAATCTCTTTATTCAACTACGACTGGAACAGGAAATAATGGAATGGGGTTTAATGCATTGTATACAAATGATATTGGATTTAACAATGTTGGAATAGGGGATAAGTCTGGATATTCATTATTATCTGGAAATTATAATACATTTGTAGGTGCAAATTCTGGATATTCGCAATCATCTGGAAGTAATAATACATTTATTGGAAACAATTCGGGAACAGGTGCAACTGGAAATAATTTAACAAATATAACATGTCTTGGTGCAAATTCTCCAGCAATAGTATCAAATTCGGTTGTATTAGGAAATTCATCAATACAATATTTGTATTCTTATCAGTCACTAACAAATTTATCGGATAAAAGGGATAAAATAAATATATGTAAAAGTGATTTGGGGTTAAATTTAATATTAAATTTAAACCCGGTAAATTATAATTTAAAACCAAGAGATGCAAAAGAGTATTCAGATAAAATACATCATGGTTTAATAGCACAAGAATTGGAAGAAACAATAAATAAAATGGGAATAAAATTTGGTGGATTTGTGGAATTTAAAAATAGAGAATTATTGGCAATAAATTATCAGGAATTAATTGCCCCAATAATAAAATCGATACAAGAATTAAATAAAAAAATAAATGGAATATTTATAATTTTATTAATTTTACAATTTCTACTGCAACTAATGCCCCACATATTTCGACAATAATATAAAAAAATAAATCATTTTGTGATATTTTATTCATATGAAAGAATGCAATAGCAACTGCTGGATTAAAACAACAGTCAGATACTCCTTCAAAAATAAAAACACAAATTGCCAATATAAGTCCAATAGCAAAATAATTTCCAGTTTTAATAATAACAAATGTCAATAATAATGTTCCAATGAATTCGGCAAAATATTTATGCATTTATATATATAATATGACAAAGAAAAAAAACATTAAAAAAGGTGGAGGATTATGGGATTGGTGGACAAATAAAAATCCAGTGTCAACAGAAACGGACAAGGAAAAAAAAAATTGGTGGGATAATTTAAAAGGGTTTTGGGGTGATAAAAAAAATGAAGTCCAACCAAAACAAAATTTAGGCGAAAATATTCCTACTCCTGCTCCCGCTCCCGTTCAACAACCACCACCACAAACATTAAATTCATCAATTAGTGGTGGTAAAAAAAGAAAAAAAAGAAAAACAATTAGAAAAAAAAGAGGAGGCAACTATAAAACAGTTCATCATAGTAATATGGCAAAACCAACTTATTGGTTAAATTAATTTTTCTATTTTTTCAAAAATTGTGATACTAATATCACAACTTTTTCTAATATGTTGAGTTATTATATCATTTCCAACATTTATTTTAAATCCAATTTGCAATGTTCCAAATGAATTATGTGGATGTGTTAATTTAAATGAAGAAACAGTTATAATATCTCCGACTTTATTTAATAAAACATAATTAATTATATTACCAATGGTATAATTGATTCCTTCTAATTCAATATTATAACAATTTTCAATTGTTGAATTAGCCATTTTTATATTGAGTTCAATTTCCTTAATTTTTGATAAATCAGAAATTATTTTTTTACAAGATAATCTAAATAAATCTTCATTTGTAAATTTTGAACAAGTTTTTATCTTAAAATCAAATGAATTTGGCAAAAAATATCTGTTTTTTGTTAAAAATTCCCAATTTTTTAAATTTTCCTTATTTTTTTCCTTGTCTTTTTCTTTTTCTTTTTCCTTTTCTTTTTGTATCTTTTCTTGATTTTTTATTTCAATTGGATCAAGGGTGTTTGTAAAATAACAATCATTGGCAACATTAAATGATGAATCACGCGATGCTGATACGATTGATAATGATGCATTTAATTTTAATTTTTCTCCGTCAATATTTCCCATTTTTGGTCTTAATGGAATTAAATCAATAAAATATTTTTTTCCATTTGGTGCATACCATGGAGGAAATATTTTTTCTACAGAACTACTATTTAAATATTTATTTTCAGTTGTATCTAATATTTTAAAATGTTGAGTAGTAATATAATACAAGTCATCTGTTTTGTTATCTTCATCAATTTCAATAATATATTTGTGATAATTATCTTTTGTTAGTTCATGAATAGGAATTAAACTAAGACGATGAGAAATAATTTCGTTATTTATTCTAGATGTATTTAATGAAATATTAACATTATTTTCATTATGAGGTGCAGAAATTATTCCAATTGTTTCAATTCCAGAGATTATGGTTCTTCTAATGGCATTTGCAAAAGATACGTCAATATTTTTAATGGTGAATTCCAATGTTTCATTTTTTGTTTTTTTATCATAAATTATTGGTTCCATTATTATTGTTATATATTAATATTTAATTTCATTTTTTTTATATTTAATCAATATAAATGATTATTATATTAATCGGAATATTTATTTTTATTTTATTTTATTTATTAGTTTCAAGTCCGGTTGAGACATCGTCATCTGATGTATTTGGATTAAATATTTTATTCTTTTTTATTTTTATTGCGTTTTTTTTTCTTTTTTTGTTTATTAAATCAAAAAATCCGGAAATAGTCCAAAATTTTCCAACTGTATTTGCAAAAATAAATGACATATTTTCAAATAAACCAGAAATTAATGTATCTATCGAAAACAAAAATGTTGTGTATCCCAAAAAACAAGTATTTAATATTCCAGAACAAAATTTTAATTATCAAGATGCACAAACTATTTGTAAAGCATTTGATTCACAGTTAGCCACTGTTGAACAAGTAAATGATGCGTATAAAGATGGTGCAGATTGGTGTAATATGGGATGGAGTGATAATCAATTAGGTTTATATCCTACTCAACAATCGACTTATGACAAATTACAAACAATTCCCGGGCATGAACATGATTGTGGGATTCCTGGTGTAAATGGAGGATATATAAGTAATAGTGAAACAAAATTAGGTGTTAATTGTTTTGGTATTAAACCAGAAATTGACGATGTTGAAAAAAACATTATGGAAAATGTTCCATTTTATCCCAAAACGGTGGATGAAGAAAAAATGGAAGAAAAAATTGATTATTGGAAAAAAAATTTAGATAAAATAATTTTATCACCGTTTAATCATTATTCTTGGTCTAAATTATAATTCTTCATATTTTCTTTTTTTATTTTTATTTTTTTGTTTTAATAATATTATGGTTGATAATTTTTCTTGGTATAATGAATTATTTTTTGAAATTAAATTATTTAAATTTAAATTATTTATATCTTCAATACCTAATACAGACATTGATAATTCAATGCCATCATCATCAACCAATGAATTATTGTTGTTTTTTAATAATATTGTCGCAGCCAATTTTTTTTGAACAGGCAAATTATTATTTAAAACTATTTTATTTAAATTAATTTCACTAATTTTTTTAATGCCTAAAACTATCATTGATAATTCAATAATATCTTCTTTTAATGACGAATTATTTTTATCATTATTCATTATTTATTATATATAATTATTTTATTGAAATCAATTTTTTTCAAAAAAATATAAATTGTTTTATTTTTCATTATAATTTATAAAATCTGTATCCCAATTATTATCTTTAATATTATCTTTTGATTTATTATTATTATAAAATAAAACCGTATTTTTTTCATGAATTGATACAACATTTTTTAGATAATCTGTCGGTTTACTAAAAAATCGAAAATTATTACTTTTTTTTTTATTCAATAAAATATTGTATGCTAATTTTTTATTTTTGTCATATTCTAATTTACTTTTCATTTCTAATTCAGGAATATTCATGCCATTATATTCAGACTCGGATATATTCAAAAGTGACAAGGCTAATTCAAATGATGAATCAATATTGGTGTTATAATTATCAAAATAATCTTTATCAATTAAACTCATTATATTATATATATTTAATAAAAAAATAAATCAATTTTTCGTAAAATAAAAATAAAGTAAATAAAAGATAAATAAACAAAAAATAATAAAATAAATCCCCATCTTTCTTTTTGGGGTTTTTCACCAGTTAATATAAAAAAAGTAATTAATTTATCGGAAAAATTAGGATATACTTTTCTTATAAATATCGAATTTTCATTTTTATTTGATAAAATATAATCAATTTCATATTGACTATTATTTTCAAATATATATGGACTTGTTGTTGAACTCATTTTATCCCAATTACATAATGTGCTTGATACATTTATTATTTTATTTCTAGATAATTCACCCAATTCTAAATAAGTTTCCAACATAATGGCAAATATACTTTCATTTGCTAATCCGCCTTTACAAATTAATAAATATAAATGATGATAATCAATCATAAATTGAAGACATTTACAAACATGATATCGACATAAAATAAACCAAGGATCATTTGATAAATGAAATCTTTTATTTAAATGTTTTAAATTAGCTCTTTTATGTAAATCAATATTCCAATAAGCAGGTTTCCATTTAAAATAGCTTTTTTGTGAATTGGATAAAAATAAATGTCTAAATTGTTCAGGTGAAATTAATGGACAACAAGATTCTGTTAAAAAACAGAACCATTCATTATGTTTATCATGCATATATGCAAAAGACATTAAGGACATGTAGGCAGGAACAACATTAAAATATTCCGTTTTTTGTAAATATTTTTCGGGCATTGAATATTTTTTTATCCAATCTGATTTTATTTTATTATATTCGTCATAATGAAAATAAATATTAATAATGTCTTTATTATATTCAATCCAATTACGCCAAATATGTTCTTTGTATAAAACATGTTTTTTTCCAATAATAAAACATAATGCAATTTTTGCAGTCATTTATTATAATTTTATTTATAATAAATCATTATTAAACGACTCCTTTTTTTTTCATTTCTTCCAATTCTAATCCACATCTTTTGAAAAAATTATCCAATTGTGTTAAATCAGAACCAGTAATTGAAAAATTTGGTGCAATATTAGTATTTCCCTTTAAATAACACATTATAACTGGAATTCCGTTTGTCATTTTTCTCGCTTTCATAAAAGAATATAAATCAAATGATTCATCGACATCAATATCACAACAAATTACTTCATTTGGAGAAGTTGCAAAAAAAGATTCCAAATATGGTTGTATTGTTTTACATGGTTTGCACCAAGTTGCCCCAAATTTAATAATTATTAATCCAGGATTTTTTGGCAATAATTGAAAAAAATCATTTCTATTTTCAAATGATGTTATTATTTGTTTTTCATACATATATATAAAATTATAAAATAAAATAAATACAATTATAAACACATAATTATTATTGATGAGTAAGCATATGTTTTCTACAACAAATATTTATAATATCTAAATCATCCAATAATTTTCCTTCAACCGTTTTTTCAACTGTTTCCTTTGTCAAATATTCCGTTTTTTTTAAATCCTTTTTTTGTTCCAATAATTGTTCACAATAATATTGATATTTTTGAGATAATACATTACCACATGTAAAACATTTTATTGGAAATAATCTATCTGGATTAAATGACATATTTATATTATTAATATTTTTTTTTTAAATCAATTTTTTATAAAAAAAATGTAACTAAAAATATTTAAAACACAAATTTCGTTTATTTGCAACCAAATTAGGATACATTTCATTCATATATCTAATTTCATCATTATAATATTTTAAACATATTTTTCCTTCATATAAATCATTTGTTAATAATTCAATTAATCTACAATAATTATAATATAAATTATCTTTATTAAGATAAATGGTAATATCTGATATTTCATAATAAATGGAAGAATTTAGATAAACTGGTAATATTTTGACGTCGATTAATAAAATATATTTTGATGATTTTGATAATAATGACACTAATTTATTTAATGTTTTACTTTTATAAATTTCATCTCCCAATATTAATAAAAAATTACAATAATTTTCATCAATAAAATCATCCAATTCAATATATTTGCATTTATTTATTTTATATTTATAATAAATTGTAGTAAAATAATGTGATATATTTTCTATTTCTGAATATTTTTGAATCATTTTGTTGATAATTATATGATTATTATTGCCACAAATTATATTTAATCTTTGCATTTTTTCTTTCGTTTTATAAAAAAATAAATCATTTTTTTTAGAAATTAATTAGTTATTTTTTAAATTTTCATAAACTAAAAATCTATTATTATAATTTATTATTTCCAAAGTATAAAATTTTTTATCAGTATAAAATTTATGAGATAAATTAAATATATTTCCATTATAATTGCAATGTAATATTAAAATACTTTCATAATATACAAAACATTTATGACCAGGTTTCCAATAATAAATATTATTGGAATAATTTAATAAATCCATTTTATGATCATTTAAAATAATATTATCAAATTTAAATGTTGTTTTAATAATTAATTTTTTATTAATTTCATTTGACATGAATCTTTTGTAATTATTATATATTTTTGGTAAAATCATTTTTTTTAATTTATTTATTTAAAAATTTTAAATCAATTTTTTTTTACAAAAATAAATACTATATTTTACTAAATCATTTTTATTTTCATAAACATATTCTTCATTTTCTTTTTCATTTTCAAAAAATAAAATATCATTGTCAAATTCATGTTTTAAAAAATTATTCGACACAATATAATTTATTGACATTTCCTTCAACACCATTAATTCATTTAAATTTGGATTTAATTTATTTTCTTTATACAATTTATTTAATTTATCCCAAAAAATGACCGAATCATTAATAAAACAAATACCTAAATAATTATTAAATGACGCATTTATATTTGTATGAATATAATTTGAATTCAAATCATAACATATTGGATTAAGAATAACATCTGAATTATATATAAAAAACGGATTATTATTCATTTCTTTATGAATTTGTAATAAAGTATGTGCAATACTTGAACTAACACTTTGATAATTATCAATTTGTATAAAATTAAAATTTCTGTTTTCAAAATAAAACAAGATAAAATCCTGAATTATTCGGGATTCATTAGTATCATAAATAGGAATCCAAAAAGTGGTGTCATTTGATGGAAAATATTCAATAATGTTTTTTTGTAAATATGATTTCATAAAAAAAATAACATTCATTTATATGTTATATTATTTTTTTTATAAAAAATTGAAATATTTTTATTTATTAAAATAACTAAAATAATGACAAATAATATATATGAATTACACCGACCAAAAAGAAAAATAAGACAAACTTTTTGTAAAAAATAAAAATTTTGTTATTTTCTCTTCGGTGATGTAAAAGCACCCTATCCATTTTCTATGGTAGAAAATCTTGGGCTTGTATCACATTTCACGGCTTTTAGCGGTTGGATACTTTTATTATTGTATTCTCTTCTATATTTTTCAGGTCTTTCTCCTGTTTCCATATAACAATTGAATACTTTTTGGATATTTTTACATCCATTCTTATCACGATTGATACACCCCTTCCTATTATTTTCCATTTGATATGTTAGGATAGAATGTATCTTTCGTTCTTTCTCTTTTGGGTCTTTCTTAAATTTCAAATACAGATTTTCACATACTTCTTCAGTTTTATATGATAAACAAGATGTTCTAAACTCATCTATATTATATACCTTAAAATATTTTTGTAATTTCCTTTTTAGTGTTAAATTTGGTGTGGATATGAAATTTCTCATTTGTTTTCCAATACTCCAATCACCTATGATAATAATATGTTTTTTGCTATATTTCTTCGCTATTTTATTTATCATATTGTCTTCTGTTCGTTTCTTGTTGATATAACTATACCATTTGTATTTACGAAATTTATGTTCTTGATATAAAGGAACTAATTTTTCATTTGCCTTTATTTTTTCAGTAATATATTCTTGGAATTTTTCTATATTACAGGTTTTAGAGTTATATTTATTTAATCCTTCTTCTATTTTAGTAATACCAATTTTGTCTTTGTGATTTTTAAGTAATGATTGATATTTTAATCTTTTTGTTTCTTTCAAATACATTTTGTTAGTATAAGAAAAATAATTTCCTTCATCATCCATCATAGAAAATAAACTTCTTTTTCCAGGATCACAAAATATATGTTTTCCTTCTAAAATTTCCTTTGAAACTTCGTCAATATACGGAAATTCAAAATTTTCTTGTTTTTCTTCCTTCTTTAATTTTTTAGGTTTATCTTTATTATCTAATTGTTTCTGTTTTGCTTGTTCCTTTTGCAGAATTATCTTTTCTTTTTTAATTTTATCTTTTTGTTCTTTGGTTAATCCTTGCAATGCTTTTTTACCTGCTTTTTTCTTATTTTTTTTAGATTGTTCTTCTTCTACAAAATATTTATGTAAAAATCTCAACGAAGTAGCATATCCATCCGTTATAATGGTAGAATCAAATACATAATTCTTTTTTGTTTGTGTTATATTGAAAAATGTGTTCCAAATAAATTCTTTGTTTTGTTCCAAACAATTATATAAATCTGCTTTTGTTTTGTTTTTTGGTTCTCCCTTATTTTTTCCTGTTTGTATTTCAGTTGTTTCAGTAATCCAAACATCTAATAATGTTTGGTGTTTTTCAGTATTTACAAATAATTCCACTAATGCTTTTGTGTCTACTTGAATATGTCTTGGTATAGCGTTGGTTTGTATAGGAAAAAACTGGAAAGATTTTCTTTCTATTTTTTCTAATTCTAAACATATAAAAATCATATGTTTTAAATACTTATAAGGTGTAATTTTAATATCATAGTAATAACTGGTATCAAATGTTTCAGGAACAATCTTATAACGATATTCTTTTAACCAACTATGATATTTTTCATTACAAGTAAGAGTATTATTGAGTATATCATTTTTAACTAAATTTATTTCTCTGTAAAGTTGTTTCTTAAAATCTTTATTTTCAATTTGTTCTTGATAAAGATGTTTGAAATAGAAATTTACAAAGCGTTTTATATAATCAAAAAATCTCATCTTAATATTATTTTCAATAGCAGTAATTATTGTAGTAGCGTAGTAATCTAAAATAGATGATAAATTACTTCCATCTTCTAATCCGAAGGTAGCATTGCCTAAATTAAATGTATTTAAGTTTTGAAACTCTTCTAATAAAATAGCATTATTTCCTTTTGGTTTTTGTCCTGATGAAGATTTTATTACAGATTTCATACACATAGAAATAGTATCTTTTGTAATTTCAGGAATTTCTTGACTATTATGATATTTGCGTAAAACCCATAATCGTAATAAAAAATATGTTTTTGATGTAATAGCATTTGTTCTAATAATTGCTTTCTGTAATATTTCCATATTTTCCTTAACTTCTTCATTATCATTATATAGAATGGAAGAAATAGGTAATTTCAAACACCGATATTTATCAGGTGGCTCTTTTTTAGAATTCATCCTATATAATTTATATAAAAAATATCTTTAAATAAATATACGCAATAATTATATTTTCCTAAATAATTAAAAAATTGAAATAAATTTATTATAAAAATTAAAATTATAAATAAAATGTCAGAATATCCCTATAAGTTTAGTGTCGACGGAACATCGTTTATATTTGATTATGATACAGAAGAACTTTGTTGTGTTTTATGTAAAAATAAATATAATTCATATAATGACCCTTTTACAATAGTAATTGATACTAACTCATTTATAGAAGTAACATATGAATTATGTTTAAAATGTATTGATTCATTTCAAAATTGTAATAAATGTAATAGGGAATTAAACGAACCTTGGGAAAAAGTGTATTTTAACATATTAGACAAAACTTATTATTGTATGTGTTGCTATAATGATGACAGAAATAAATTTTATAAAAAATGTCATTGTGCTAATTGCCAATATTGTGTAGAAAAATATAATATCAAAACACGTATCATTAAACAGACCAATAATGATATTTCACTTGACTATCCACCTAAAAAACGAAAACAAAACAATGTAAAATAAAAATTTATATATTTTCGCTTACTTCTTTCTCTTGTTTCATTTTTTCTTTACGTTTTTGGTATGCTCGTTGTCTATATTCCTTTAATTTTTCAGGATTTTCTTCTTTTAGTTTTTGTAAATAATTAGAACCTAATTCTTTATATTTGTCTTTATGCTTTTCATAATATCGTTTATGATTATCGCCATTTGTATATTTTCTTAAACGCTCTTCTAATTCTGAATTCTTTTTTTTCAACTCTTCGTTTTCCTTTTGTAATTGTTCCATTTTACTATAATATACTAAATATTTTTTAAATATTTTTGTGTATATTTATTATGAAACAACACACAGAAGATTATAAACTAACTGTTGTTAAATATTATTTAGACCATAATGAAGATATGCGTGATACTTGTGATATATTCAAATGTAATTTTCAATCATTATCAAGATGGGTTAAAACATATAAGCAAAAGGGAAATCTAAACAGAAAAACTCGTAAAAATCATAGTCTCAAAATTACACCTGAAATTGAAAAATTTGTTAAAGAGTATGTAAGAAAATATAATACAACTACTTTATGGGAATTATCAAAATTAGTAAATGAAAAATATAAAGTTCATTTAACCGATATGAGTATTTATAATATTTTACATAAACATAAACTTACACGAAAGCGTTTAAGAAGTAAATATTATCCTAAAAAGAAAGAAGGATAAGAAAAAGAAGATTTGGAAGAGTTTTATAAAAAGTTAAAAGAATTTGATTATAAAAGAACTATATGTTTAGATGAAACATCTATATATTTGAATATGACTTTAACCTATGGAAGAAGCAGAAGTGGAACAAGAGTAATAAAAAAGACAAATAAATATCCTTACAAAAGATTTAATTTGCTATGTGCTATAAGTGCGGATAAAGTAATTGGTTGGAAATTGTATCCTGAAAGAAAAGGAGGTGTAAAGACAAATGATATATTAGAATTTTATGATGAATTCATACATACAAAATATAAAAATTATTATTTTATTAAATTTGGGATATTACCTGCAAAAGATTGTTCAAACATAAATAAAGAATTATCAAAGATAATTAAAGACTGTTGTAAATAAAAAATTGATTTATTTTTTTCAGAAAAAGTTTTTAAAATATAATGAATAAATTAATTGGAAAAAAGTGGTTATTTAACGATAATATTAAATGTAATATAAAAAATGACAGAGTTGTTTTATTATTGCATTCAATATTAATAAATAAATTTGAAAATATACATTTTTATTTCGGAAATTACAATATTAATAAATATGATTACCAAAAAAGTGTTGAGAATCAAATAAATTTTAATTTATTAACTAATTATGACTTTTATTTTAATATTACACGGCCAAAAAAAAATTATGAACAAATAATAATTGCCACAAAGTATTTTGATCATCGTCAAAAAAATGTTATAAAAATAAATGATAATAAAAATCAAACTTTTACAATATCAATTAATAATAATAATATTCAAGAACCAATAAATATTCCAGATCATGATAATTTTATTACAATTGATGACATGAATAGATATCAAATATCAGAAATAACAAAGATATTTACAAACAATATATATTATATTCATCCTTTTATTTATATTGATTATTTATCGACATTATCTTTTGAAAAAAATTTCAAAATAAATAAGAAAATAATGAATAATTTAAAAAAAATCGAAAATATTGAAAATATACATAATAATAAAATTATAAAGTTAAAATACGAATTTAATGAAAAAGAAAAAAAAATACTTGAAAAATATATTCATCGTGATGATAATTATTTAAAACAAATATTTGAAACTAATTCAATATTTATTATAATGATAATAATACAGATAACAGTATTTAGTATTTATTGTAAATAAAAAATTGATTAATTTTTTTTCAGACAAGGGTTTAAATACAATGGATAATTTTATTGAAAGTAATTTGTTGTTTGTTAATAATATTAAAAATAATATTGAAAATGACAAAACTGTATTGATATTGGATTCAATTTTTAAACAAGTGTTTGATGATATAAAATTTTATTATGGAAATTATAATATATCTAAATATGATTGTCAAAATAAATTGGGTAATAGTAGGTTGAAATTTACTTTATTAACAAATTATGATTTTTACTTTGATATTATTGATACAAATATAAAAATTGTAAATTATTTTATAAACAAACCAAAAACTGTAATTGAAATATATTATGAAAATAATTTATGGACTATATCAACAAATAATTATAAAGAATTAAACAATATGTTATTTGATGACAATTGTAAATTAATAGGTAAAATCAATGAACATAATTTGAATGAAATAAAACACATTTTTAAGGATAATAAATTATATATTCATCCTTTTATATATTTTGATTACATGTCAATGACATCTTTTGAAAATAATTACAAAATAAATAAAAAAATAAAAAATAAATTTGTGGAATTTGGTAATAAATTACAAAAACATAATGATAAAAATGAAAAATTAAAAATGGAATATGAGTTGAAACAAAAAAAAATAGTTGAACAATATAAAATACAAAATACAAATAAAAGAGAGTATTACAAAAAACTATTATACCAATATGAACAAGGATTTATTGTATTAATAATTATTATATTAATTATAATCATTTATTTACTGATTTTAGTATAAAAATTGATTAATTTTTTTTTATTTTTAGATAAAAAAATGGCAACATATAATCCAATAATAAATAACAAAATTTTAAGGGAAGATTTAATTAATGAGAATAAAAAAAATTTAAAAAATCAAGATAAATTAATTGACCAATTGGACAGAGGTGTAACAAAATTGTATGATATTGCAAATGAAATAAAACAAGAATCAAAACAACAAAATAATGAATTGGATAAATTGGAAGATGACATTGAAAACAACAAATCAAATATAATTGATAGAACTAAAAGTGTAAAAACATTAATAAAAAATAGTGATACAAGTATGAAATATTATTGTTATGTTATTGGGATATTGGTAATAATATTAATAATACTGATATTTTTAGTAATATATTCATAATAATATTTTTATTTTTTTGAAAAAAATGGATAAATAAAAATAGACTAATATATATTAATATGAATTATGATAAAGAATTGGATAAATTATTAATAGAATATGAGAAACCAATTCAAAGAGGAGAAAAAGAATTGGAAATAAGATTTTATGACAAACATACAAAAGAGGATTATGATAATGTAATTAAAAAATTAAAATCATTGGGATTTAAAACAGAAAATGAGACAGGCATGTATAGATTAGCAATACAGACTGAAAAATCAAATACAAGAGTTGAAATAAATGGATTAAATGCGATACAAAAATATTGTAAAACAAATAAAATAGGACAAGAATCAACAACACGTTTTAATGAAAAAAGTGTATTATTAAATGAAAATAAGGAGAAAATAAAGAATGTAAATTTTAATAATTATCATTTTTTGGTATCTTATAAAATAGAAAATATAAAATCAAAAGAAAGTCCACAAATAAAAGAAATGATTGACAAATGGACAGGATTAAAAAAGACATTTAGATATATAAATAGAGTATCATATAAACATGAAAATTATCCATTTATGGTGGATATGACAATATTAAAGACAAGTAAAAAAAATGAGGATGGTTCATATGAGTATGGGTATTCAATGGATGATATATTATTAAATCCGACAACATATGAGATAGAAATTGAAATAGATAATAAAAAATATAAAAAGGAAAAATTAAAAAAGAATATTGAAGAAGGAGTAATTATAATATTATCTGGATTACAAGAAACAAATTATCCAATAAATTATTTGGAACAAAAAACGGTATATGAGGAATATTTAAAATTAATACAAACAAAAGAAGTAAAAAGGTCAAAACAATTTATAGGTCCATCATCAATAACGTTACAATTGGAAAATATAATTGAAAATACAAATTCTCCAAGTATATTGGAGAATTTTATGGTAACAGACAAGGCAGATGGAACAAGACATTTATTATATATATCGGCAAGTGGAAAAATATATTACATGGATACAAATTTAAAAATTAAATATTCTGGAATACAAACAAATAAAAACATTGGAAATAGTTTATTGGATGGAGAATACATATTACATGATAAAAATAAAAATTTCATAAATATGTTTGCAATATTTGATGTATATTATATAAAAGGTAAAGATATTAGAGATTATGTATTTTTCGATAAAAAAAAAAAAGAAACAAGATATAACCTATGTCAAGAAATAGTAAATCAAATAAATAATATATTGATAATAAGAAAATCGTTTTATTATCCAGAAAATACAATATTTGATTGTTGTAAAGAAATATGGCAAAAAAAGGAAATGATGTTGTATAATATTGACGGATTAATATTTACACATTGTTTATTTGGAGTTGGTGCATCAAAAATAGGGGAAAAAACGGAATCAAAAAAAACGACATGGAAATATTCGTTTAAATGGAAGCCACCAGAATATAATACGATTGATTTTTTAGTAAAGGTGAAAAAGGATGAAAAAACAAATAATGATATAATAAATAAAAGATATCAAGAAGGAATAAATGCGACAATAATTGAACAAATAGAAAAATACAAGACAATTGAATTACATTGTGGATACAATAGTGGTCAATTTTCGAATCCATTATTGGATTTAATACAAAATAAGTATCCAACAAAACAAAATAAATATGTATCGGGGAAATTTTATCCATCGGATCCATTTGATTTAGGTGCAGGAGAAACAAATATAATGTTACAGACAGAAGATGAATTAATGTTGTGTGAGTCAGAAAATAAAGAAATAATTGAAGATAATACGATTGTAGAATTTAAATATGAAATGAATAAACCAGAAGGATGGAATTGGATACCGATAAAAGTAAGATATGATAAAACATTGGAATATAAATCGGGGCAACAAAATTATGGTAATTCATATGAGGTAGCAAATTCGAATTGGTATAGTATTCATAATCCAATAACGGAGGAAATGATTACAACTGGTAAAAATATTCCAAAATATACTAGTGAAATATATTATAATCCGATAATATCAAAAGATAATAATACAAAAGGTTTACGTAATTTTCATAATTTATATGTGAAAAAAAGATTAATAATTGAATTATCAAAGCCGAATGATTTATTGATTGATTTTTCATGTGGAAAAGCTGGAGATTTACCAAAATGGGTTAATGCAAAATTAAAATTTGTATTTGGAATAGACATTTCAAAAGACAATATAGAAAATAAAATTGATGGAGCATGTGTTCGTTATATGAATTATAAAAGAATAAATAAGAATATTCCGGATGTATTATTTGCAATAGGTGATAGCACATTATCAATAAAAGATGGAAAAGATATGAATGATTTATCAAAAAAAATAACACAAACAATATTTGGAATTGAGAAAAAACCGATGCAAGAATTGGAAAAATATTATGGAATTGGCAAAGATGGATTTGACGTTGGTGTTTCTAATTTCTCGATACATTACTTTTTTGAAAATATAAAAAAGTTGACTGGATTTATAAAAAATTTGTCGGAATGTTTAAAAATAGGAGGCATTTTTATTGCAACAACATATGATGGCAAAACCGTATTTAATAAATTAAAAAATAAAGAATATTTACAAATAAATATAAAAGGAAAAAGAATTTGGGAAGTAATAAAAAGATATAATGAAATTGAGTTTCCAAATAATAAGGATTCATTGGGATATAAAATTGATGTTTATCAAGAATCAATAGGACAATTAATTCCAGAATATTTAGTGAATTATGATTTTTATGTAAAAATAATGGAACAATTTGGTTTTGAATTAATATCTAATGAGGAAGCAAAACATAATTATGGATTCCCAAGTAATAGTGGAATGTTTTCAGAATTATATGAACAAATGTTGAAAGAAAATGAGGATTTTATAATGACAAATGATGAAAAGGAAATATCATTCTTAAATAGGTATTACATATTTAGAAAAGTAGTTTCAATAAATGCAGAACAATTAATGGAAACAATTGCAGATGATTTAAATAAAAATAATAAAGAAATTGAAATTGTTCGAAAAATAAAAATTAAAAAAAATCAGACAAAAGATAAATCAGAATTAGGGGAAGAAAATATGGAAGAAATTGATACAGTAATTGAGCCATCATTGCAAAAGGAAATGAAAATAATAATAAATAAAATGATTAAAAATGCTAAATTGGAAAATAAAGTATTTGATTATTTAAATAAAATAGGATTTGTGTATAATTCTGGAAATCTTTATAAATTGTCGGAAATAATTGGTAAAAATGATAATAAAGAAAATAGCATTATTTTGAATAATATAGTTAAATATATTGAAAATTTAGGAATAAAAAATCCAAAAATTGTTGAAATTGAAAATAGTGGATTACTTAAAGAAATTGGAATAAAAATGAAAATTCCTAAAAATCATCTTTATGTTGTTGAACGAAGAAAAGAAAAAGATGATGATGATATTGTGGAATATGTGTCATTTAATAAATTATCTGAATTAAAATCAATAAATATAATTATAATCTCTATTCCAATAAGTCATTTTAATGACTCAAAAATTTCCAATTTATTTGACAAAATATCCGAATATTCAGATATTTTTATAATAATAAAAGAATATGATTTCAAAAAGGATACAAATAAACAACTAATTGATTTAGAAAATCATTTATATTATTTATTAAATACCGAAAATCCTTCAAAAAAGGAAATTTCAGAATATTTAGACGAATATATTGATAATTACAAGTCAAAAGATGAAATAAATGAATTATTAGTTAAAAATGGATTTGAAGAAAAAGAAGAATTAAATCAATATTTTGGAAAAGAAAATGACAACAATAATCCTAATAATATTTATTGGAAAATATTTCAAAAATCAAAAATCCATTATAATTTAGAACCAGAAAAAGAAGAAAATATGGAACCAGAAATTAAAAAAAAAGTGAAAAAGGTGAAAAAAGAACCTGAACCTGAACCTGAAATGGAAGAAGAAGAAAATATGGAACCAGAAATTAAAAAAAAAGTAAAAAAGGCGAAAAAAGAACCTGAACCTGAACCTGAAATGGAAGAAGAAGAAAATATGGAACCAGAAATTAAAAAAAAAGTGAAAAAGGCGAAAAAAGAACCTGAACCAGAAATG
>Ga0214923_10000711_pt1 | contig 49431 bp, 40 predicted proteins | sample LL1510_MetaG_FD_177993 | JGI IMG/M metagenome (GOLD analysis project Ga0214923, IMG submission 177993) | Freshwater microbial communities from Lake Lanier, Atlanta, Georgia, United States - LL-1510 | ecosystem: Environmental > Aquatic > Freshwater > Lake | place: USA: Georgia | collected...
TGCTGGTTTGCCAAATGAATTTGGCGAATACGACGATACCCCTGAAGGAATGAGCAAAGTAATTTCTGAGTGGTGTGAAAATGGTTGGGTGAATATTGTTGGGGGATGCTGCGGCACAACCCCAGATCATATTGCCGCAATTTCAAAGGTTTGTAAGCAATTTTCTCCTAGACCATTGCCTACTATTGCTTGAGTGTTGCTTTGACACTTGTAAAAATGATTTTTATCTTAAAAAATTACGTATCTTTGCAGCCAGAAAATCAATGGCAGAAATTCAAACTCAAAATGTCCCTGTAACTACATTTGACTTGTTTGCAGGTTTAGAGACAACACAACACGAACAAATCGTATTTTGTCAGGATCACGCAACTGGCCTTAAGGCTATAATTGCGGTTCATAATACTGTTCTTGGCCCAGGATTGGGAGGAACAAGAATGTGGTATTATGCACATGAAAAAGATGCAGTAAGAGATGCGTTGCGTTTGTCACGCGGTATGACTTATAAAGCTTCAGTAGCTGGTTTAAATCTTGGTGGTGCCAAAGCGGTTATCATTGGCGATCCTAAAACTCAAAAGAGCGAAGCGCTTATGAGAAAATTTGGTCGTTTCGTTGAAAACTTAAACGGTAAATACATTACAGCTGAAGATGTAGGAACTACAACCCGCGATATGGAATATGTGAATATGGAAACTGACCACGTAGTTGGTTTGCCAGAAAGCATGGGTGGTGGCGGAGATCCTTCTCCAGTGACTGCGTATGGTGTTTATATGGGAATTAAATCTTCTGCAAAACAAGCCTATGGTAACGATAGCCTTTCAGGAAAGTCTGTAGCTGTTATGGGTATTGGTAAAGTAGGAATGCATTTGTGTGAATATCTACACAAAGAAGGTGTAAAATTGTATGTAGCCGACATTAACGAAGGCGCTTTGAAATACGCAGCAGATCATTTTGGTGCTATTATCGTTTCAAACGACGATATGCTTAATTTGGAAGTTGATATTTTTGCGCCTTGTGCTTTGGGTGGAATATTAAACGACAATACTTTACCTAAGTTAAAATGTCAAATTATTGCAGGTGGCGCGAATAATCAGTTGGAAGATGAAATTATTCACGGTAACATTTTACGTGAAAAAGGCATTATTTATGCTCCTGATTTTGTAATCAATGCAGGTGGTTTAATTAATGTTTACAGTGAATACAACGGTTATGTAAGAGAACAAGCAATGTCGCAAACTGAAAATATCTACAATACCATTTTGGATATTTACAAAATGGCCGACGTGCACAACCTAAACAACCAACAAGCTGCTATTAAACTTGCTGAAAAACGTATCCACGATATGATGTTGGTGCACAGCACTTTCTAATTGTAAAATAAAATAGAAATTTTATATGATAAATGCCGGCGTTAGCCGGCATTTTCTTTATTTTCGCTTTATGCTTTCCGCAATATCCAAAGTTAATAAAAATAGCAATGCGGCCATTCTGGCCATTTTGGCTGTTGCTGTTACCTATATTTGGGTATGGATCATGGCAAATGCTCCTGCAGGTGGACAAGATAGTTGGAACCACTATCTTTATGCCCGTTGGGCGCCACATCATCCAAAACTTTTATTAGACCAATGGGGCAAACCCTTTTTTACCCTCATAGCCCTGCCATTTGCTCCTTTTGGATTGAATAGCGTTTACTTTTTAAATTTTATTTCAACCCTTGGCACTGCATGGATTTGCTACCTAACTGGGAGAAAGTTAAGCCTCAGAAATCCTTGGTTGCTCATCATTCTCTTTGGTTGGCAACCCATTGTTTTTGCTAATTTTCACTCATCGCTCACTGAACCTACCAATGCTTTGTTGCTGGTTTTGATGTGCTATTTGTTTGTATCTCACAAAATTAAATTTGCCATTTTTGTGGCTTCCTTTTTACCTTTGGTTCGTTCCGAAGGTATGATATTGCTATTGGCTATTATTCCTTTTATTTTTATTAGGGGATATTGGAAGTATTTGCCTTTGTTGTTTTCTGGTACCTTGGTATTTGCCATTTTTGCTGGTATTGTAAGTGGCGATTGGAAATATTTTTATCACAACAATCCATATATTCGCCATGAATTGGTAGGTAGGTTTGATCCAGGAAGTGGCGCACTCTTTCATTATGTAAAAGCGCAACGTGAAATTACGGGTATCCTCATTACTTCTCTCCTTATAGTTGCAGTCATTCATACCGCCATCTACATCAAACAGCGCTTCAACAAAAAAACACCCAATGAAATATCGCAATATGTTTTGTGGCTGTTTTTGCCTTTGTTTTTTTCGTTCTTAATTGCTCATTCCATCATTTGGTATACGGGAACCATGGGTTCTCACGGATTAATTCGCGTATTTGTGGTGGTTGCGCCAATTGCCGCAATCATTGCCCAATTTGCACTGCATCGTTTAATGTCATTCAATATTAAAAAACTGAATCAAATAATTAAAATTGTGATCATTGCCGGTTCGTTTTTTGTTGCATTTACTGGAGCCCATATGCCTTATCCTTGGCAAAGAGGACCTTCGATTGAAGGGTTTCCAGGGCAATCCAATGTAGATTCGGCACTTGATTTTATTCGGAACAATCATTTAAGCAACAAAGTGCTGGTGCATCAGTTACCCGCGTTGGATGTTCAGTTAAATTTTGACCCTTGGGCAACTGCCGAAAATGCAAAGTCGTTTTATGTGTGGAGCATCGATACCCACGAAGGGAAAGATTGGATGCCAGATTCTTGTGTGGTTTTGTGGGACAATGTTCACGCTAGGCGTGATGGTCCAATGCCATTGCATGTAATTAGGTCTTTAAAGCAATACAAAGAAATTGCTTACTTTCCAAGTAAGACTGACACACTTTACGATGTAAGGTTGTTTTTAAAAGTCTCTCAAAAATAAGATAACTTTAAAGCGGTTTGATATCTCTCAATCTCAATTGAACCGAGATTCTACCGTTGTAATTATTTTCTTCAATGCTGTAACATGCATTGAAAATATTTCCATTAGAAACAGTGTGGTAATGTTCTGCCAATCCAAATCCAATTGCATCAAATGTATGTCGTGTGTTGCCCGATAATTGTAATTTTAAATGTTTGTCTTTCAAAACCCTTGCGGTATTTTGTGCTTTTACATTGTCGGTTTTGAAAATTGGAATGGTATTGCCTGGCCCAAAAGGAGCCATTTGAGAAACCAACTTCATCATATTTTCATTGATGTCTGACAATTTCAATTCCAAATCGTATTCCACTTCTGGAGTCAAAGAACTCTCGGTAATGTTGGCAGCTACATATTTTTCAAATGCTTCTGCAAATACTTCAAAGTTCTCGAGTTTCACACTCAATCCAGCTGCGTATTTATGACCCCCAAATTGATCAACAAACTCAGAGCATGATTGTATTGCTTCATGGATATCGAAGTTTTTAACACTTCTAGCAGAGCCGGTGTACATGTCATCGTTGAGAGAAAATACAATGGTTGGTTTATAAAACTGCTCAACCATTCTGCTTGCGACAATTCCAACAACCCCTTTGTGCCAATCTTCGCCGCGCAACACAATGCTTTTTCGGTCGAGAAGACCGGGGGTATTTTCAACGATATTCACGGCATCTTTGGTAATGTCTGTATCGAGTTCTTTGCGTTCGTCGTTTCTGTCGTTTAAGATGCGAGAAAGTTTGCGTGCTTCAGGGAAATTTTGTTCAATTAATACTTTTACAGCAGATTTTGCATCGGCAACGCGACCAGCAGCGTTGATTTTGGGGCCAATGCCAAAAATAATATCTTGGATGCTGTATTTTGTTTTTGCAGCGGCGCTTTCAAGAAGAGATTGCAAACCAATAGAAGGATTTTCATTGAGTTTTTTCAAACCAAAAAATGCCAAAACCCTATTTTCTCCGCGCATTTCCACCAAATCAGAAGCTATACTTACAGCAACTAAGTCAATGTATTCAAGAATTTTATCTTCACTAAATCCCTGTTTTTGAGAATAAGCTTGAATGAGTTTGAACCCAATTCCCGCTCCAGAAAGTTCTTTGTAAGGGTAGGTGCAATCGAATCTTTTGGGATTCAATATTGCCGCAGCATTTGGTAATTTTTCACCGGGCAAATGGTGGTCGCAAATGATAAATTCAACTCCTTTTGACTTGGCATAATCTATCAAATCATTGGATCGAATTCCACAATCTAGGGCAATAATGAGGTGAATGTTGTTTTCAGCGGCAAAGTCGATGCCTATTTTGCTTATGCCATATCCTTCTTTGTAGCGGTCAGGAATGTAGTATTCAATATTTTGGTTTAATGTTTTAAAATAAGAGTAAACAATAGAAACTGCAGTTGTTCCATCTACGTCATAATCTCCGTAGACCATCATTTTTTCTTGCTTTTTTACAGCATCTTTGATTCTGGTGTATGCCAAATCCATGTCCTTCATTAAAAAAGGATCATGTAAATCACTCAAACTTGGACGGAAATATTGTTTTGCTTTATCAAAAGTATCAATGCCGCGTTGAACCAAAATATTGGCAATATGGATAGAAACATTGATTTCTTTAGATAGACGGGCAACAACTTCTTGATTGGGTATTTGCTTTGCACTCCATCTATTTTCCATATTCTTGCAAAAATCGGTATTTTTTAGGGTATAGAAAAATAAATTAAAAAGAAAATTTTACTTATATTTGTTTTCATGAGAAAATTAGTAAGTGTAATCATTGTAATTAGTTCAACCTTTTTTGGGACTTTGAACGCACAAATTACAATTTCTTCTTCATCAATGCCTGCATCTGGTGATACCTTAAGATACTCTACAGCTTCTCCATTAAATATTGATTCTACTTGGATGGCTCGTGGCGGCAATCAAAATTGGGATTTTTCAACGCTATCACCATTAACACAAGGTCTGTTTGAGTACAAAAGCGCCAATAAAACACCTTATGCGTTTTATTTCTTTGGACAAATAGGACAAAAAACGGCAGACAGTTTGGGCGGCGGTCCGTTCTTATTTAAAAATATTTATTCGTTTTACACCAAATCAACCTCTGTTTTCAAAACTGAAGGTTTAGGATATTCATATTCAGGAATTCCTTTGGCTTCAAAATACACCGATGAAGATGAAATTTACCAATTTCCTTTGGAATACAATGACAGTGACGTTTCTACATTTCGCTTTGTATTTTCAATTCCAGGTCAAACTTTGTTCTCATTTGTTCAAGCAGGTACAAGAACCAATGTGGTTGACGCTTGGGGAAGTATCAAAACTCCTTATAAAACCTATTCTGACGTAATTCGTGTAATGACTTTGGTTGATGAAGTAGATACCTTGGTCTCTCAATTTACAAAATTTCCTATTGCCAGAAAACAAGTGAGCTACAAGTTTTTGGCACCCTCTGAAAAGATTCCAGTGCTGGAGGTAGTTGGAATCCTTTCTCCAAACGGAGTTTTTACTCCAACAGTAATCAATTACAGAGATAAATACATTGCAAGTCCTAATGTAGGTAACAACGATATTCAAAATCAAAAAATGGTTTACCCAAATCCAACAAAAAGCAAGGTTTTTATTGAGGGATACAATGCCGTTGACAATGTTCAAATCTTGGATGTTTTAGGTAAAGTGGTTTCCAAAGAACATTTTTCTTACTGGATGAACAACAATGGATTGCAAATTGACATTTCCTCGTTGCCAGATGGAGTTTATTTTATTGAAGTAAACAATTCTGTTTATCGCATTGTAAAACAGCAATAAACTTTTATTTACAGGGTATTATTTGATTGATTTTATGGATTCCTAATTGATTTTCATTATATTCGCATGAAATCATTAATGATTAGTGCCAAGTGAAAATCGCTGTATTTAAAGAATCAAGGCCAGGAGAAAACAGGGTTGCAATTAGCCCACAAGTTTGTACCAGTCTTCAAAAAATGGGCTTTGAAGTTTGGGTCGAAAAAGACGCCGGTAAAAATGCCCACTTCACCAACGAAATGTATGAACAAACCGGAGCAACGGTAAAATCAGCTGCTGATTTACTTTCAGCCGATGTTTTTGTTCAAATTAATGTTCCTACCATAGAAAAAATCAACGAATTGCCAGCAGGCAAAATTTGGATTTCTTCTTTGAACTACCGCACCAATACCGATGTGATTGATGCACTTAACAAAAAGAACATTGCTGCCATTTCATTAGACGCCATTCCACGTATTTCTCGTGCTCAATCTATGGATATTTTGAGTTCTCAAGCAAATTTGGCTGGATATAGAGCGGTTATTGAAGGTGCATACCACTTAGATAAAATTTTCCCAATGCTGATGACAGCAGCCGGAACTGTTACCCCTTCAAAAGTATTAATTTTTGGAGTAGGCGTTGCAGGGTTGCAAGCCATTGCTACTGCAAAACGTTTGGGTGCTGTGGTTGAAGCAACAGATGTTCGACCTGAAACCAAAGAACAAGTTCAAAGTTTGGGTGGTAAATTTATCGAAGTAAAAGGGGTAGAAGTTGGTTCTGAAGGCGGCTACGCAAAAGAAGCTTCTGAAGAATACCGCAAAGCACAACGCGAGGCCGTGAACAAGTCTTTGGCGCAAGCCGACTTGGTGATCACCACTGCGTTGGTTCCAGGTAGAAAAGCGCCAGTATTGATCGACGACGAACAATTGTCCCTCATGAAAACTGGATCTGTTCTAATTGACATGGCAGCCGAACAAGGTGGTAACTGTACCAAAACCAAAACGGGTGAAATTATTCACGTAAATGGAGTGAAAATTGTAGGTTCAGTGAATTTGCCTTCAGCTTTATCTGCCAATGCAAGTGAGTTGTTTGCAAGAAATATTTGGGAATTATTGAAATTAATGGCAACAAAAGGCGAAGTTGCTTTTGACATGAACGACGAAATTGTTCAAGGTTGTTTGGTTGCCCATGAAGGTACTATATTATTAACATCGAATTAATTATGGAACAAATTTTAAGCTTTATAGGAAATAATATCAAATACATCTACCTGATTGGGTTGATGATTTTTGTGGGTATTGAATTGATTTCTCACGTGCCAAGTGTATTGCATACGCCTTTGATGAGCGGTGCCAATGCCATTCACGGAGTTGTGTTAATTGGAGCCATCATCGTTTTAGGAAAAGCAGAAGCTACCGACTATTTTTCAATTGTTGTTGGATTTGTTGGGGTGTTTGTAGGAACGCTAAACGTGATTGGTGGATTTGTGGTTACCGACCGTATGTTGGAAATGTTTAAGAAAAAGCCAAAAGGAGGTAATAAATAATCATGCAACACTTATTAGAAATTTGTTATTTAATTGGTTCTTTTGGATTTATCATTGGACTAAAATTAATGGGTCAACCCGACAGCGCTAGAAAAGGAAACTTGATTGCTGCGTTTGGTATGGCCGTTGCGGTTTTTGCAACTTTGTTTTTGAGTAAAACAGGTGGTTTCCAAGTAATCGGAAATATTGGTTATATTTTGGCTGCCATATCATTGGGTACTGTTGTAGGTACCTTAATGGCAAAACGCGTACAAATGACGGCGATGCCAGAAATGGTGTCTATTTTCAACGGTATGGGTGGTTTGGCTGCGGCTTTGATCTCTATCATTGAATGGCGTGATATTGAACACAAAATTATAGATAGCAATCTGGCTGAAATGGTTGCTGCGTTGGGACTTCCTCAAGGATTTTCAATTGTTCCGTTGGCGCATTACTTGCCTATTATTGCAGGGTTAATTATTGGTACCATTTCTTTCGTGGGAAGTATCATCGCTTGGGGCAAATTGAATGGCAAAATTGGTGATTTCCGTTTTGCGGGTCAACAATTTATCAATGCCATTGTGTTGATTGCCATTATGTCTGCTGCTTACATGAACTACCACCATGTGAATACCTTAGAAGCGGGTACAAATATCTGGTTCTATGTAACCATGGGCTTAGCTATAATATACGGATTATTGTTCGTATTTCCTATTGGTGGCGCCGATATGCCTGTTGTAATTTCTTTGTTGAACTCGTTTACTGGTGTTGCCGCTGCTTGTGGTGGTTTCTTGTACGACAACAACGTAATGTTGATGGGTGGTGTATTGGTAGGTTCTGCAGGTACCATTTTAACTGTGGTAATGTGTAAGGCAATGAACCGTTCATTAACCAATGTATTGATTGGTATGGCGGGTTCTAACTCATCTTCTGGTGGTGCTGCTGTTTCTGGTAATGTAAGAGAAGTTCAGGCTACAGACGTTGCTGTTATGATGAAATATGCATCGAAGGTGATTATTGTTCCAGGTTATGGTTTGGCGGTTGCGCAAGCGCAGCACGTTTGTCATGAGCTTGAAAACTTACTTAATGATGAAGGTGTTGATGTAAAATATGCCATTCACCCTGTAGCGGGTCGAATGCCTGGTCACATGAACGTATTGTTGGCGGAGAGTAATGTTGAATACGACAAGTTGATTGAAATGGAGCACATCAATTCTGAGTTCCCAACAACCGATGTAGTTTTGGTGGTAGGAGCAAACGACGTTGTGAATCCAGCTGCTAAAACCGATCCAACTTCTCCAATTTACGGAATGCCTATTTTAGATGTAGACCAAGCGAAGCAAATTGTGGTATTAAAGCGTTCAATGAAATCTGGTTATGCCGGAATTGAAAACGCATTGTTCTTCGATCCTAAGTGCGGAATGCTTTTCGGCGATGCAAAAGACAGTCTTCAAAAACTTGTAAACGAAGTAAAAGCTTTATAAGAATAATATATCTAATAATTAAAAAGAGGAGCTTAAAGGCTCCTCTTTTTTTGTTGTTTGGCACGATTAATATCAAACTATTCAAAATAGAAATTTCACCAAATCCGGCTTCAAAATCTGTTACGATAAAGAACCTAAGTGAAGATTGCAATAAAATGACATTGCTCAATAACCTAGGGCAGACCTTGGTTGAGGTTGAATTGACTGATTATCAAGAAGAACGAAATTTGGATATTTCAAAATATACAAATGGAATTTATTATATTCGATTAGACTTTAATCATTCAGAGAAAGTTGTAAAGAAATTTATCATTCAAAACTAACCCCTAAAAACTAAAATTATAATAACGTTAAAAAAATCAAAAAAAATCTTGTGGTTGTTGCTTGTGATAGCGATATCTGTGGGTTGTAAAAAAGAAGATCAGATTAAAACCACCATCACACCCACTTCTGTGGTGTATGAAGATACCTCGTTGAATAGTTACGTTCAAATTGATTCTACAACGTTGATTGGTGTATATGGAGGTAGTTTAACGGATACTTCATTTATTTTTGATATTGGAGATTATCTTAGTGAAGCGACTTTTGAAAAAAAATCACCTCAGTTCACCAACACGATAAAGAGATTTCAAATAACTTTTTTTGTAAAGAATAAATACGGGAGAATACATGAGGATACAACAGTTGAAATTATTTTTCAGTGCAGATATTCAGATACGAATACTTTAGAGAACTTTAAAAAATATGATCCAATAATTGGGAATTATACAACAAGATATTTTGAACCGTCAACTTTTAACTTAACTGGTGAATCTCTCGCGTTAACGTTTAACGTAAATTGGGCGGAAAATATCCCTATTATGGGTTCAAGATATTATGATTTTTATCCAAACCCAGACAATACAGTTTCAACCATTAAACAACAAAAATTGTGTGATGGTAATAAACATTTGGTATTGGAAATTAATCGTAAATTATATGATTCCGATGCATTTATTACAGGTAAAAGTAACACCGCCACCTTCAAAGCCCGGATTGTATTAAACTAACCCATCGATACAACTTCATCAATGATTTCGAAGGCTTGTTCTAAGGTTTGAACGGCTTCGAAACATTGATTGCCAGCGCAAACGTAAATGGCAGGTTCAGGAGATTCAGTATGTTGTAGCCATGAAAGATCACTCTTTGGATTGATCTTGCCTACATGCACCCACGACGGTAATCCCGATTTGAACTTAAAAATGTCTCCCTCAGAGAAATGATCAGACAGTGCCACCGTAATTTGTCCTAGGGTATTCTCCATGTACAAACGAATCCAGTTTGTGTTCCACGCTGGATATTTCTCTAGCTGACTAACGTTTTGCGACAATAAGCCCTTGGCAATTTCAGCGTATTCGAAGTTGCCCGTGTGCAACGACAAGTCCATCAAACAATGCGCAAATAGGCTGTTCGGACTGGAAATCACATCGTCGGTGTTGTCAGATTTGTTTACAATCAATTGCTCTCCGTTATTTGGAGCAAAATAAAGTTGTTGGGTGTCTTTGTTGTAAAATAATTCCAAGGCCTTGTTGGTCAATATTTTTGCACGTTCAATGTACATTTCATTGCCTGAACTTTGGTACAACTGAATTTGTCCCTCAATAAAACACGCATAATCTTCTAAAAACGCATCAATATAGGTTTCTCCTTTTGCATGAATGCGCTTTAAGGTTTGGGTAGATTCTTGGTAAAAAATATTCCAAAGCGCGGATTCAAGGGCTACAGCTTCGGCCAATAACGTATTGCTTTGCAAATGCAGGGCAGAAACAGCCAATGCTTTTAACATCAATCCATTCCAACACAATATAATTTTATCGTCGAGGCCCGGACGTTCTCTTTTTTCTTGAAGATGAAACAATTTTTGTTTCATCGATTCCAAAAGGGCAAGATACTGTTGGCTGCTCAAGTTTAATTTTTCAATCATTTGAAGCGGCGCCAATTGGGTATGCAGAATGTTCAAACCATGTTCCCAATTTCCGTTTTCGGTAATGCCGTATAATTGCTCGGCAAATTCAAATTCTTCAGGCGACAGCACTTGCAACAACTCGGTTTTGGTAAACACGTAAAAACGTCCCTCAATACCTTCGCTATCTGCGTCTAAAGCTGCATAAAAAGCACCATTGGGCGATTTCAATTCGCGCATGCAAAATTCAATCGATTCCAACGAAACATCCTTATAAACGGATGCATTGCTCCAGCTATAAGCCCTTGCATACAACGCAATTAGTTGGGCATTGTCGTACAGCATTTTTTCAAAATGCGGGGCAAACCATTTTTTATCGGTGCTATAGCGGTAAAAGCCTCCTCTGAGGGTATCGTAGATACCACCATTAAACATTTTGAGCAACGACAAGTGCAGAAATTCTTTGGCTTGGGTATCTTCTGAAATTAAGAAATAATCGAGCACATATTCATATTGGTTAGGCAACATGAATTTCGGAGTACGGTTGAGTCCGCCTTCTTGCCAGTCGATATCTTTTGCATAAAGTTCAAAAAAATCATAAATATTTTTTCGCGAAAATTGCAATTCTTGGGAGGGTAGGGCGGCGTTCAATTTTTGAACATCTTGAAACAGTTTTGTGGCGTAATCTTCAAATTTTGCTGGATCGGATTGAAACTGGGTACTGAGTTCCATCACAATTTGTTGCCATTGTGCTTTTGGAAAGTAGGTTCCGGCATAAACAGGACGGCCATCGGGCAAGCAAATTGCGTTGAGGGGCCAACCACCGCGGCCTGTCATGAGTTGACAAGCATCCATGTAAACCATGTCTACATCGGGGCGTTCTTCGCGGTCAACTTTGATATTTACCAATGCCAAGTTCATCATTTCGGCGGTTTGGTAATCTTCAAAGCTTTCGTGTTCCATAACATGACACCAGTGGCAAGCGCTGTAACCAATGCTCACCAACACCAATTTGTTTTTTTCTTTTGCTTCGGCCCATGCTTCGCTGCTCCATGATTGCCATTCAACAGGGTTGTAGGCATGTTGCAAGAGGTAGGGACTTTTGCTGTGAATTAATTTATTGGGTGTGTTATTGGAATGTTTCACAATTGATGTTATTTTGTACTATGTTGAAATTTCGGGTTGGTTATTTGTGGATGTTGGTTGTTTTGCTCATTGTGGCAAAACAGATTTCTGCGATCCCTCAAAACCACCCTTCGAATATAACATTTATTGGGCAATTGATGCGTGAAAACGCAGATTCGAGCACCAAACCTCAACAAAATGGATTTGCATCTGAGCGCGAAGCGCTAGACACGTTGGTGCATTATTTAATTAGTCCCAAACTGACAATGAATTATGGATTTTTATCTGAAGATTCCTTTGTAGCTCAAGTGAGAAGGGTAGATACTTTAACGCCTGTTGTGATGGTTCATGCGCAGTATGTTCAATACAAATACCGGGTTCAAAAAGGGGTTGTGAAATTTCGCAAGTACTTAAAGGAGTATACGTTGAATTTAAAAAAGAAGGATACTACAAATGGACTGCCTGCCTTGATTTCTTGGCCTCCGGTGGTTTATAAAAGCAAAGGAAATGCCTTTAATGTTACCCGTTACGAGGTAGAAATTATCAAACGAAAGTTTAAATTTATTTTACAATACGAATTGTGGTGGGTAAACGAAAGGGCTTATTGGAATAACGATTTTCGTTATTACGAAAACGATTAATCGTTTAAATCCCAATGTTCGAAGTGTACCGTTTTTTCTATTTTTTCTTGTTTCTTTTGAGGGATTTGGAAGTAGAAATTACGGCCAGTGAGGTGCTCCAAACTGTCGATTGTAATGGCAAATGTTTTCAGGGGAAGTTGGCTACCTTGATTTTTCATAACAAAGGCAATTCCATTTCCCATTTTGTTGGTGTCAACAACGGCTTTGAAAAAATATTCGGGAACGGTAATTTGGTGTTCGCGGCCAATTTTGTTCACCAAATGGTTGTTTAAAATAGGACCTGTAACAATAAATATTTGGTTGGTTTTGCTTGCCCAATCTCTCACTTTTTCTTCAAGTTTTTTCCAGATACCCCTGTTAAATTGAGGTGCTTGTGGTGAAATATTGCTGAGATAAAAGCACTCGCGCATTGCTGTTTCTGAATATTTCATATCGGCAGCAGGTGCCAAATGTCCACGGTCGAAGCCCGATTTGGTATAATCGTGGGTATTGGCAGTTTCCGGGGCAATGAGTGGGTCTGGTGAGAACTTATTGCTGCGTTCAACCACGCCCATCAATTTCTGGCGAGAAAGGGTGTAAGCTACCCAATTGGCTTGTTCGTGAATATGGTTGTAAGAGGTAATATAACCGATGTGTTTGGTAGGGTTTTCGCCTGTTAGTAGGGCAGGGCATTCCAATGGCAAGGTTGATTTTTGTGGGCCAATAAAGGAAAAGCCGCTAAGGAGCAGAATGAGGCAAAGGATGACAACAGGAATATTTTTTCTCACTCTATGTATAACTGCAATTTAGTTATATTTATCTACAGAGTCCAAGATATTTTTTACAATCCAAGGACCTTCATAAATAAATCCTGTATAAACCTGGATGAGGTCTGCCCCTCTTTTTAATTTGGCGGAAGCATCACGACCATTAAAAACGCCACCCACACCCATAATTGGAATTTCGCCTGCCAATTCAAGGCTCAAAGTGGATAGGACGAAATTACTTGGTTCAAATACGGGTACTCCAGAAAGTCCACCGGCACCCATTTTTTTAATTTCTACTGCAGATATTGATAGTTTTTCTCTAGAAACGGTGGTATTGGTTGCAATAATGCCGTCTATTTTTGCAATTTTAATTACTCTCACAATTTCTTTAATGGCATTCATTTGGAAATCGGGAGCAATTTTTAGAAAAATTGGTTTAAAAATGGCTTTTTCAGCCCTAATTTTATGGAGTTGTTCGAACAGTCCTACAATAAAAGTTTCTTCTTGTAGGTCGCGCAGGCCGGGTGTATTTGGGCTAGAAATGTTAACCGCAATATAGTCTACGTGGTCGTAAAGCATTTCAAAGCAATACACATAATCATTGATTGCCTCGTCATTTGGCGTTAATTTATTTTTGCCAATATTTCCTCCAACAATAAGTCCTTCCGGTCTTTGTTTTAATCTTTCAACCATGTCTACTACACCACAATTGTTAAAACCCATTCTATTAATGAGGGCGAAATCTTTAGGTATGCGAAACAGACGGGGTTTTGGATTTCCATCTTGTGGCTTAGGGGTTACAGTACCAACTTCTACAAAGCCAAATCCAAATTCTTTGAGAAGGTGTAATCTTTTTGCATCTTTGTCAAAACCCGCTGCCAAACCTACCAAATTTGGGAAGGTAATTCCAGCGAATTTAACAGGTATTTGATTGTTGCTTTTGAAACTATTTCTTAAGGATTTTCCTAATATTGGGAATTTAAGTGCTTTTTCCATTAGATTCAGCGCAACATTGTGTGCTGTTTCTGGTGGAAGAAGGAATAGGAAAAACTTAATTATAGCATACATAGGTAATTTTCTATTGCGAAAACTATACCAAATTAGTGTTTAAAGTGACGAACACCCGTAAAAACCATAGATATTGCATTTTCGTTACAATAATCAATACTCAATTGGTCTTTTACACTTCCTCCAGGTTGTACAACCGCCCTAATTCCTGCTTTGTCGGCAATTTCAACACAATCAGGGAAAGGGAAAAATGCATCACTCGCCATTACTGCTCCTTCTAGATCAAATCTAAATCTATTTGCCTTATCAATGGCTTGTTGAAGTGCATCAACACGACTGGTTTGACCTGTTCCACTAGCCAATAATTGACCATTTTTTACCAAAACAATGGTGTTACTCTTGGTTTGTTTTACCAATTTGATTGCAATTTCAAGGTCGTGGAATTGCGCGTCGGTAGGATGAATTTCGGTAACAACCGTCATGTTCGCTTTCACATCAGTAATGGTATCGCGTTCTTGAACAAGTTCTCCATTTAACACAGTACGCGTTAACGGATTTTTCAACAGTATTGGATTTTTACTTTGTAAAATAATACGGTTTGTTTTGCCCGATAATATTTCTTTTGCTTTTTCTGAATAGCCAGGTGCTATCAATACTTCAAAAAACAAATTGTTAATTTCAACAGCTGTTTTTTCGTCTATTTCAGAATTGGTTGCTAAAATGCCACCGAATGCACTCACTGGATCACACGACAATGCATCAATCCAAGCATCAAAAACATCCGTTCTGGTTGCAACACCACAAGCATTGTTGTGTTTGATAATTACAAACGTGCTACCTGGGGTTTCTTTGAATTCATTCAATAAGCAAATGGCACTATCAACATCAAGCAAGTTGTTGTATGACAATTCTTTGCCCTGAATTTTATCAAAAATCGCTTCTAAATTGCCATTAAATGTTGCTTTTTGGTGTGGATTTTCTCCATAACGCAATGCATAAACATTGTCGCCACGAAACCAGTTTGCAATTTGAGTATCGTACTTTGAGGTAACACCAAATGCATTTCCTGCCAATGCTTTCCTGGTTTCTAACGACAAGCTGCCATTTCCTTCCATATATGCATTTAAAAATGTAGTGTAATCAGATTTATCGGCAACGATGCAAGTATGTGCATGGTTTTTTGCCGCAGCACGAATCAAAGAAACACCTCCAATGTCAATTTTTTCAATAATATCTTGTTCCGTTCCACCTGCTGCTACTGTTTCAGCGAAAGGATAAAGGTCGACAATTACAAGGTCGTACAAAGGAATTTGATACTCAGCAATTTCTTGCATGTCAGATGCCAATTCTCTGCGGGCTAAAATCCCCCCAAAAACTTTCGGATGAAGTGTTTTCACACGACCACCCAAAATACTTGGATATCCTGTTACATCCTCAACAGCCACACAAGGAATGCCTAAATCTTCAATAAATTTACGGGTTCCGCCGGTAGAATAAAGAGTTACTTTGTTATTATGAAGTGCCTGAATAATTGGCTCTAAACCATCTTTGTAAAATACAGAAATGAGTGCTGATTGAATTTTCGAATTCACATGGCAAATTTACAACTCAATAAGAGCCCATTCCAAAAAGGTTTTTACAACTTTTGCACAAATTCAGGGAATAATACCACATTTCCCTTCTGGTGTTTGGGTTGATAAGGACAATGTCGGCAACCATTGCCGCAACAAGTGCCTCTTTTGATCAAAAAAGACTCTTTAAAAACACAAAACCCATTGTCGAAGTAATATTCTTTTTCAATGGGTTTTGGTTGATTCTTATTTGTTTCAGACATCGATTAATCTTTGCCGTGACAAGATTTGAATTTTTTGCCACTTCCGCAAGGACAAGCGTCGTTACGACCTACTTTAAGTTCGTTTCTGATTGGATTTTGAGGGATTTTAGGTGCAGAATTTTCAATAGCATCTTGGCTATCAGAACCTTGGCTAAATTCTTCTTTACTCGCAATCACTTTAGGATTTTCTTTGCGCATTGGTTTGCGCGCTTCACCCACTTGATTGTCGTCTAAAATTCTGGTTCTAAACAACAACCCAAGAACTTTGTGGTTAATGCGTTGAAGCATTTTGCCAAACAATTCAAAACTTTCAATTTTATAAATTAGCAATGGATCTTTTTGCTCGTATTGTGCGTTTCCAGTACTTTGTTTCAATTCATCCAACTCGCGTAAATGTTCTTTCCATTCATCGTCGATGCTTTGAAGCGTTGTAGATTTTTCAAAATCATTGCTTAATGAACGACATTCAGTATCTAACGCTTTTTGCATTGAAACGGTTAATTGAAATTGGTGTGTTCCGTCGGTCATTGGAACAACTACATTTTCAATTTTTTCACCTTGTTCTCGTCTGATATGTTGGAAAACAGGGTAGGCTTGTTCTGCAATTTTCTCAAGTTTGTTTCTGTATTTTGCCGATAAATCTGCAAAAAGCATATCTACCAAATCGTCGGTTTTGGTGGAATCAAAAGTTGCTTCATCAAAAGGCAATCCTGCAGCCAATGTACGAATCACTTCCAATTCTAATTCCTCGTAATTGCCTTGATCTTTGCAATTGGTAACAACATCGTTACACCAGTTGAACAACATATTTCGCAAATCGATGCTCAATTTGTCACCCCAAAGGGCATTTTTTCTCATTCTGTAGATGTTAGAACGTTGTTTGTTCATTACGTCATCATATTCCAACAAACGTTTACGGATACCAAAGTTGTTTTGTTCCATACGCTTTTGGTTACGCTCAATGGTTTTGGTCATCCAGCTGTGTTCAATTACATCGCCTTCTTTGTAACCAATTTTATCCATCAAGTTAGAAACTCTTTCTGCACCAAAAATACGCATCAAGTCATCTTCCAAACTCACATAGAAACGAGAACTTCCCGGATCACCTTGACGTCCTGCACGACCTCTTAACTGTCGGTCTACGCGACGAGAATCGTGGCGTTCAGTACCTATAATAGCCAAACCACCTGAAGCTTTTACTTCGTCGGAAATTTTAATATCGGTACCACGTCCAGCCATGTTGGTGGCAATGGTAACTGCTGAAGCGTAACCTGCTTCGGCTACAATTTCAGCTTCTCTTTGGTGTTGTTTCGCGTTCAAGACGTTGTGCTTGATGCCTCTAATTTTAAGCATTCTAGCCAACAATTCACTCACTTCAACAGAAGTAGTACCCACCAATACCGGACGTCCCGCTTGGCTCAAAGCAACCACTTCATCAATTACCGCATTGTATTTTTCACGTTTGGTTTTGTAAACCAAATCTTCTTTGTCAATTCTAATAACAGGTTTGTTGGTTGGAATAACTTTAACCCCCAATTTGTAAATATCCCACAATTCTTGCGCTTCAGTTTCAGCAGTACCGGTCATTCCCGCCAACTTATGATACATTCTGAAATAATTTTGCAAAGTAATGGTAGCATAAGTTTGGGTAGCTGCTTCAACCCTTACGTTTTCTTTTGCCTCAATTGCTTGATGCAAACCGTCTGAGTATCTGCGGCCTTCCATAATACGACCTGTTTGCTCATCTACAATTTTTACTTTTCCATCTTGAAGGATGTATTCAACGTCAATTTCAAATAAAGTATATGCTTTTAATAATTGTTGAACAGAGTGAATGCGTTCGCTTTTTTCAGCAAACTCCTGCATAAGAACATCTTTCAATCTGATTTTCTCTTCTGTAGTAGCTGTTGATTTTTCAATCTCTGCAATTTCATTTCCTACATCAGGCAATATAAAGAATTGTGTGTCTTCGCCGTTGCCAGTGATCAATTCAATTCCTTTTTCAGTTAAGTCAACCGAATTGGTTTTTTCATCAATGGTAAAGAACAAAGGTGCATCGGCCAACGGCATTTCTTTTTGTTGGTCTTGCATGTAGTAGTTTTCAGTTTTGGTTAAAACATTGCGCATTCCAGACTCACCTAAGAATTTGATTAACGCTTTGTTTTTTGGCAAACCTCTGTGTGCACGCAATAAGGCCAATCCGCCTTCCCCTTCTTTATGTCCGCTCTTTCCATCAGTAATTAATTTTCTTGCATCAGAAAGCGCATTGTTAATGTATTTCTTTTGTGCATCAACCAAGGCTTGAATTCTAGGCTTTAACGATTCAAATTCTTGAATGTCGCCTTTGGGTGTTGGTCCACTAATAATTAACGGGGTTCTTGCATCGTCAATTAAAACGCTATCAACCTCATCAATCATTGCAAAATGGTGTTTGCCTTGAACCAACTCGTCAGTTTCGTGTGCCATATTGTCACGCAAGTAATCAAAACCAAACTCGTTGTTTGTGCCATAAGTGATATCGGCTTTGTAAGCCAAACGGCGTTCTTCGCTGTTAGGACTGTGATATTCTAGGCAATCAACAGTAAGTCCCAAGAAATTAAACAAAGGACCATTCCATTCACAGTCACGTCGAGCCAAATAATCGTTCACGGTAACCATGTGAACACCGCGTCCACCCAGTGCATTTAAGTAAGCTGGCAAAGTACTCACCAACGTTTTACCTTCACCCGTAGACATTTCGGCAATGTTTCCTTGGTGCAATGCAATACCACCAATCAACTGAACATCGTAATGCACCATGTTCCATTTGATTTTACCACCTGCAGCCAACCACTCATTTGCGAAAATGGCTTTGTCGCCTTCAATGCGCACGTTTGGTTTTTTAGTTGCAAGTTCTCTGTCGATATCAAGGGCAGTGCAAGTGATTTCATCATTCACACTTAATCTGTGTGCCGCTTCTTTTACTGTGGCAAAAGCTTCAGGTAGAATTTCTTTTAAAATTTCTTCTAATTTTTCATCTCGTTTCTTTTCAAGACTGGTAATTAGCTGATAAATTTCTTCTTTTTCATCAATTTCATTTGCAGTTAACGCATTCACTTTAGCTTGTGAATCAGCAATTTCAGTATCAATATCAGAAAGATAATCGCTTATTCTCGCTTTAAATTCTGCGGTTTTGTTTCGCAGTTCATCTGTGCTAATTGATTGATATGAATCGTAGTATTGATTGATTTCAGCCACAACTGGCATGATTTCTTTCATGGCTTTTTCGGCAGCATTTCCACCAAAAATTTTTGCAATGTTGTTTATAATATTCCCGAACATAGGTTAAGTCTGCGAAGTTAATGTTTTATTCTGTTAGCGAAAAGTCTGCCAAATGCTATTTACTGACTATTTGACGTAGAATTATTCACACTTTATTCAGTTTCCGCTCAAATATAACCACAATATTAAATTTTGTGTAATTATTAAACCCTTTTACAATTTGTTTGTTAAACTATTTATGCAAAAAAACATTAAACTATTTTTCGCAATTTTCGCCATGGCAATCATGGGGCAAATTCAAGCGCAAATAGTTGTCATTAAAGGAAAAGTAGTCGACGCCCAAACCAATGCGGCCATCAAAGGAGTAAAAGTGTTGGTGCCTAAAACCGATTTTGTAGTAACATCCGATGAAAATGGAGTATTCGAAATTAAAGGGGTTGAGCCAGGATTTTATACCGTTACAGCCCAATTAGAAGGATATAAAGACGGAAGTAGCTATGAGCAATTGTTCACCTACGACAAACAAAACGAAGTTGTGATTGAAATGGAATCACTTGCCGAAACAGTAGGTCAGGTGAATATCAGTCGTTCTGCCTTACAAAAACGCTCAGCAGAAAGTCCAATATCCTCTCAAGAACTTTCAATTCGTGAAATTGAAAAGAATCCAGGGGGTAACCGCGATATCTCCAAAATTATTCAGTCGCTGCCAGGGGTTATTTCTATCCCCGGTTTCAGAAACGACATTGTAATTCGTGGAGGCTCTCCTGTTGAAAATAAATTTTACCTTGACGGCATAGAAATTCCGATTATCAACCATTTTCAAACCCAAGGTAGTACAGGCGGTCCTGTTGGTTTGTTAAACGTTAACTTTATTAAAAAAGTTGGGTTTTACTCAGGTGCATTTCCTATCAACTATGCCAACGGATTGAGTGCCGTTCTAGATTTTCAACAAATTGATGGAAATCTTCAGAAAGGCAAATACAGATTTACCTTAGGTAGCAGCGATTTGGGTTTCACAGCCGACGGTCCTATCGGCAAGAAAAAGAAAGTGAGTTATATTTTCTCTGCCCGCCAGAGCTATTTGAAAAGTTTGTTTACATTGTTGAAACTTCCTTTCTTCCCTAATTTTATTGACTATCAAGGAAAGGTCAAAATACAATTGAAGGGCAAGGATAATTTATCGTTTATTGCAGTGGGAGCCAACGACTTTTTTCAGTTAAACGAAAAAGTAAATGATGGCATTACAGATTCTACGGTATTTAAAACAAACAAATACATTTTGGGTTATTTGCCCGTATACACACAATGGAATTATACCTTTGGTATGATTTATACCCATTTTTCTGAAAGAAATAAAACACAATATTTTTTGAGCAGAAATATGTTGAACAACGAAACGGTGAAATACGCCAACAATGACGAAAGTTCTGAGGCAAATTTAAATTTGAAATACAAAAGTAGAGAGGCTGAAAACAAACTTCGCATTGAGCATTCTGGTAAATTACACGGCTGGGATTGGATGCTTGGAACAGGGGTTGAGTACGTGAAATATAGTGTTAGTACTTACAAAAAAATTGTAAAACCATTTTTGCCTGCTCCCGTAATTGTAAACTTCTCTAGTTTATTGGAAACCTTTAAATATGCAGGTTTTGCAAGAATTTCTGGGTTGGTTGGAAACCGTGGCACCATGGTTTCATTGGCAGCCAGGTTAGATGGTTCATCTTATGGCAGCAACACCAAAAATCCTTTTTCGCAGCCTACCATTTCGGCGTCGGTTTCTGTCCCTCTAAAAAATAAACTGTATTTCAATGCCAATGCAGGCCAATTTTTCCAATTGCCAGCCTATACTGTTTTGGGTTACAGAGATGCCAATTTTAATTTGGTAAACCAATCTAGGGTAAAATATATCCGAAATAGAATGGTTTCTGCGGGATTCCAATACAACCAAGGGCAGGAGACAAAAATTACTTTGGAGGGATTTTATAAATACTACGATCAATATCCTTTGGCCTTGAACGATAGCATAAGTTTGGGCAATTTGGGAGCTGATTTTGCGGTGGTGGGAAATGAACCGGTGTCGTCAATTGCGAAAGGACAAGCCTATGGAACTGAACTTTTGGTTCAACGCAGGTCTAGAAATGGATTGTATGGAATTTTGAGTTACACCTTGGCGTGGTCGCAGTTTGCCGACAAAAACGACAAAATGGTAGCGAGTGCGTGGGATAGCCGACATACACTTTCGGTAGTGGCAGGTAAGAAATTGAAAAAGAACTGGGAAATAGGGGCGAAGTGGAGATTTGTTACAGGTAGACCTTATACACCAAATGATATTGCAACGTCAATGAATGTATCAAATTGGAACGCAAAAGGCGTGGCAGTTTTGGATTATAACCAATTAAATAATAGAAGACTGGGTAATTTTAATCAATTCGATTTAAGGGTTGATAAAGTTTGGTATAAAAAGAAATGGTCGTTGAATTTGTACATCGATATTCAGAATTTCTTCAATTATCAGTACATTGGTCCACCTACGTTGATTGCCAAACAAGATGCTCTGGGTAATTTGGTTAAGGATCCAAACAATCCAAATCAATATGCCACAGACTATTTGGTAAACTCATCGGGCAACGTATTGCCAACGATTGGTATCATTTTAGATTTTTAAGGGATATTTAACCTTCGATACACAAAAAAAAGGCTGCCCTGGGGCAGCCTTTTCTGTTATAAGAAATTGTGAGTGTTAATAATCGTAGTTGAATGCGGTTTCACGCGGGTGGATGCACATTACGGCTACGTTGTTGGCTCTGTTTACAATTTGTTGGGTAAGGGTTCCAATGATGATTTCAGAGATGCCTTTTTCGGTATGTGTCATTGCCAAAATTAAGTCGGCATTTACAATATTTGCGTAGTTGTGAATTTCTGTAGCGAAGTTGTCCATTACGCCGTCTTTGAATTCATAAATTTGATATTTTACATTTTTAGATTTTAAATCAAATTCAACTTGAGCAATGTTATTTTGAATTTTACGGTCTAAATATTCATCGTTAGATTTTGAATAAACAACATGAATTTCAGAATCGAATTTCTTAGCCACGTGAATGGCCCAATCCACTTTTTGACGGGTTTCAACGGTTAAGTCAATCGGCATTACAATTTTGCTGTAACCTTTTGCCCCAATGTTTGAATTTTTAACAACTACAACTGGAACCTCAGCATATTGAATGGTTCTAGAAGCATTTGAACCAACAATTTGTTCCAAACCAGATGCACCATGGCTGCCCATGATAATAGAATCAAAATTCTCTTCATTTGCAATTTCAGAAATGGCTTTATACACCTTTCCTTTGCCAATTCTGTATGAAGTTTTGATGCCAGATGCTTTTGTTATTTCATCGGCTTTCAATTGCAGTTTTGTTCCAATTGCATCCTTCATTACGTCAGATTGAGAACCAGAAAACAAACCACCTAAAATTCCTTCTTCGAATATAAAAAGAAGTGTGATTTCATTTTTATAGGCTTGGGCTACTTTAATTGCGTGCTGTAAAGCACATTCAGCAACATCAGAAAAATCTGTTGGTACCAAAATGTTGTTGTTCGTTTTTCTATTCATAATCGTAATTAATTATAGTTCAAAGGTACAACTCTAATTATAAAAAAAAATGACAGAAATCATAAAAAAGGAAAGCCCCAATTAACTGAGGCTTTATTTCTATAAAAGGTAATTAATTCTTGATGAATTTTACTAAAATTAAATCATCAATGTGGAAATAATATAGTCGGAAATCAATTTTCCACTGCTGGTTAAATATAGCGCATTTTTGCTTACTGTGATGTTTCCTTTTAATGATAACTTATCGATGTTTTTTGATTGGTTTTTCTTCCAATTTGGATTTATTGTTTCAAGATAATTCAAGTCAATTCCCTCCTTTGTTCGGAGTTTTGTCATTAAATATTCGTTGAATTTATTTTCAAATGTGAGTAATTCGTTTTCCCAATAAACGGTTCCGTTTTCAATACCTTTTATGTAAAGTGCGTTGTTTGAAACATTCCACCGGCGGCTATTTTGTCCATCAAAAGAATGGGCCGAAGGACCAACCCCCAAATAAGGTTTGCCTGCCCAGTAGTTTGAATTGTGAACTGCCCTGTGTTCGGGTTTGCAATAATTGCTAATTTCGTATGCTTCCCAACCGTTTTTTGAAATATATGCTTGAAGGATATTGAATTGCGATTCCATTCTTTCGTCGGTGGGCGGTGGTAAAATGTTTTTACTAATCTGATTTGCCAACTGCGTTTTTGGCTCAACGGTTAGGGCGTATGCCGATAAATGGGTAATGCCCGCATTCAGTGCCCAATTTAATTCTGATTTCCAATCTTCGTCGGTTTTCCATGGACTACCATAAATGTAATCGATGGTGATGTTTTTGAAGTTTGATTTTATAGCAAGTTCAATGGCTGCTTTTGATTGAATGGCGTTGTGGTTTCTATTCATGAACGTCAATTCGGCCTCGTTCAGTGATTGCACTCCAATACTGAGCCTGTCAATATTGAGCTTTTTCCAAGTTTCTATAGATTCAGTGGCAATGTCTTCCGGATTTGCCTCTAAGGTGATTTCTTTTATGTCCCTCAAATTGAAATTGCTTTCAATAGTTTCGAAAATTTGCAACAAATGATTTTGATTGAGGAGGGAAGGGGTTCCGCCACCAAAATAAATGGTTTCAATGGGGGTGTTTAATAATTCCAACTTACGCTGCTTTAATTCAGTACAAATTGCTTGAACCATTTGATCAACAACTTTTAACGAAGTGCTAAAATGGAAATTGCAATAATTGCATGCTTTTCTACAAAAAGGAATATGGATATAAATACCTGCCACCAATTGCAAAGGTCTCGAATATTTATTGAAATCTAATTCCAGAAAATATCATTCTCAATATTTATCGATTATTTTTGCAGCAATATGAAACAAAGTGGAACATTGAAATGGAGCTTGAGATGCCTTTTTGCTGTTTTTCTTTTGTTTTTTTCTCATGAGGGATATTCGTTTTCTGCCCAACAAACCGACAGTCTAAGTGTCCAATTGACTGATACCGGTGTAGCAGTGCATAAAATGACATGGCCTGAATACCATGCCTATTTGTTTATTGATTCTTGTAAAACCGATAGTTTGGTGAAAGTATTAGAAAATGCGGTTACCATAAAATTACCGGAAAAAAGGGTGGCACATTCTCCAGATCCTTTCAATCCGTTTGTGCATGAAACCTATTTGCATGTTGCCCGAGGTAGGTTTTGGTTTTTTGGTTTAAGTATTTTTATCATCTTGTATTTAATTTATTACAGGGCTGTGTTTTCAAAGCAATTAGAGCTAAGAATGAAGAGTTTTCTGAAAAAATACTATTTTGAAGATTTAATAAACGAACAAAGAATTAGTTCCGTTGCGGGCAGTGTGCATGCTTACAGCATTGGATTATTGGTGTTTTGTCAAGGGGTATTGTTGTATATTATTACCTCTGAATATGTTGCATTGAACAGTTTAACTACATTTTTTGTTGCACTTTTATTTGTATCTATCCTATTTCTGGTGCATTATTTCATGCAGTTTACGTTTACATCAAGTTTGGAATTGGCAGAATTGTGGAAACGTCAAATGCAGCGCCAAATTAATGTGAATCTTATTTTTGGCATTTTTATGTTGCCCGTTTTTATATTGATATATTACAACGGATCACAATTGCAAAATATAAACTTGTCGTTAATTGTACTTACAATCCTCATCATTTGGATAATTACGCGGTTGATAATACAATTGTTGGGGCTATTTCAAGATAATTATCGTTCTTTCGTTGCAATTTTGTATTTTTGCACCTTGGAAGTAATTCCATACTTATTGCTTTTCAAATATATTAAAAGTACTTTATAGACATGACCGCCGAAAGAGAGATTAAAGTTAAGAGTATTCTGATCACTCAGCCACCGCCAGAGCCGGGGAAAAATGTGTATGAGGAGTTTGCGAAAAAGCACAAACTCACAATAGATTTTCGTGCCTTTATTCACATCGAACCGCTTACTCCAAAGGAAATTAGAAAGCAAAAGGTAAACTTTGCTGATTTTACTGCCATTATTTTCAATTCAAAAAATGCAGTAGATTATTTCTTTTCATTGGCTGCTGAAATGAAAATCGAAATGTCGGCTGAAACCAAGTATTTCTCAATCAATGAAAATGTTTCTAATTACGTTCAAAAATATATCGTGCCTAGAAAACGTAAAATGTTTACGTCTAAAGGAAATGAGAAAGATTTTTTAACGTTGTTTAAAACACATAAAAAGGAAAAATTCTTATTTCCATGTTCTGATATTCGTAAATCAAGCATTCCAGATTATTTTACTGAAAATGGATTTGATTTTACCGAGTGCATCATTTACAGAACTGTGAGTTCTGATTTGAGCGATTTGAAAGAAGTTTTCTACGATATCTTGGTGTTTTTTAGTCCTGCCGATATCAAAAGTTTATACGATAACTTTCCGGATTTTATTCAAAATAAAACAAGAATTGCAGGTTTTGGAGCAAGTACCCAAGCTGCCATTGCCGAACATAACTTAATCTTAGATATAACAGCACCAGCCCCTGGAATTCCTAGTATGGTTGCTGCCCTAGAAGATTATGTAAGTCGCTGCTCTAAGTAGGCTTTACGCATACCCAAGCCAAAAAGTCATTTCCCCTTTTTGTGAGAATTATAAAGTGGGTGTCGCTTTCTTTTAATCCCAACGTTTTTCTAATTTCTTCCGTAGACAATTTGCATTCCCTTGCAGTAATTGATGCAGCATCTATATGGTATTCACTTTTTATGATTTTGCCAATTTTGTTCAATCCACCACAAATGGGTTCGTTGTGAATCGGCAAAAACGATCTTCCCATTTCTGAGGGAATATTTACATGGCATTTGAAAAATGTATGTTGAATATTCAATGGGATGAATCCATCCAATTCATGTAAACTTCTATTCAATTTCAAACAAAGTAATCCGCCATTGGGTTCAAAAATGAATTCTTGGGTTGATTTTGCCAAATGTCCCTCATTAAAAATAGAACCAGAATAATGGTATTTAGAACCATCAATGGTTACTACTTCTCTTTTTGTTTTTGATTGACTATCTGTGAATTGAATATGAACCAAGAGCTCTTTTACCTCTTGTTTTACAACAATGGCGTAATAGGTTTTGTAGCCGGGTAAATTGGCTTCAATGAAATCGGCATCCACCATTGGACTCAACTTTATGAGCCAATTGAGATTTTGATTTTGTGCAATAATTTCAAATATGTTGGGACTGTAACTTGCAACTTGATTTGTGATGCGGGTAGTGCCGTCTCTGCGGTCTGGATCAATATAAATTAGATCGTAATTGTTTAGCTCATTGTTCAATATAAAATCATTGGCATCAATGGTTTGGCGGTCAATGTTAACATTGAGTTTGTCGAAATTGTATTTTGCCAAATGGTTTAAGTTTGAATCAATATCAATGGAAGTAACCTCGGTGCCCGATTTTGCCCAAGCCCATTCGTCAACCCCTAGTCCTCCAGTTAGGCTCAAAAGCTTTTTTGAGGGAAAGAAATGTGCTTTCCAAATGGCAGCATCTTCAGAGGTGCATTGCTCGTAAGCCCTTTTTTCAAGGATACAACCAGCATGAATAAAACTCGGTATTTTTTTCAGTGCTTTCCTCTGTAATTCATGTTGTGTGGCTGCAATAGGAAAGAAATCACCATGTATTTTTTGGAGTTTGCTAAGGTTCAAAAGAGGTTCGCCGATTATTTTTGAATTTATTTCGGAAATCTCTTCTGATTTGGCATCAAATTTGTTTAATTTGCAGTAAATATAAGAAACCATGAAAATTGCAAAGTTAATCGTCGTTGTTGGAATTGCCACACTTTTTATCACTTCTTGTGGAACTTCAAAAAAGAACCAGTGTCCTTCAATGGGTGCTAAAACTTTCAAAACCCGTTAATCGTTCGCTATGAACATTAAATGGAAAGTATTAAATTCCATTGAACAGTTAGATGCTATCATTTCAGAATCTAACAACAAATCATCTGTCATATTCAAACATTCAACCCGTTGCTCTATAAGTACGATGGCGTTGAACCGCTTGGAGAAACTAGAAAATTCCTTTTACGATAAGGCTAATTTTTATTATTTAGACTTAATTGCTTATCGCGATGTTTCTAATGCCATTGCCGAAAAACTAAGTGTTCACCATGAATCACCTCAAGTTGTTTGGGTAGAAAATGGGGATTGCACTTACGATGCTTCGCATATGGAAATCAATTGCAAAGAGCTGGTGGAACTCCTTAAATGATAAATGTTTTCGAAGTTGGAAATCAAATTAGATTTGTTCATGTAGTTGAACAAACAGATTTGGCAACCTTCGAAACAGGAAATGTACATCCATTTTACAGCACATTTGCACTTGGCAGAGATGCCGAATGGACCTGCCGCCAGTTTGTCCTTCAAATGAAAGAAAACGACGAAGAAGGCATTGGCACATTTTTGAATATTCGACATAAATCACCCGCTATGCTCGGTGATACCGTTGAATTTATTGCTACTGTTTCTGTTCTTGAGGGACATCAAATCGATTGCACCTTTGTAGCGAAAGTGGGTGATAGAATTGTTGCCGAAGGCGAACAAGGACAAAAAATATTAAAAAAAGAAAAGTTAGACAGGCTTGTAAATCAAATCATCAATGGCTAAGGGTATAAAGAAAATTGAAATTTCCAATAAACGTGCGAGATTCAATTTTCATATTGAGGAAACCTATGAGGCTGGAATGCAATTGGTGGGAACAGAAGTGAAATCTATTCGCAATAATTCTGTCAATATGGGCGATGGATATTGTGTTTTGCAAGAGGGTGAACTGTTTTTAAAAAACATTCACATTTCTGAGTTTAGTTTGGCAAGTTATAACAGCCATGAACCCATGCGCGATAGAAAACTTTTATTGAATAAAAGGGAATTGCGTAAAATTGAAATGAAAATCAAATCAAAAGGGTATACCGTTTTTCCAATTCGCCTTTATGAAAATGAACGTGGCATTTTTAAGTTGGAAATTGGGTTGGGACAAGGTAAGAAAACCTTCGACAAGCGCGACGATTTGAAGGAGAAGGACATTGCCCGCGATATTCAACGCTACAAATAATTATTCTACCAGTAACTTGAATGCCAATGTGTTGTTCAAGAATAAATAATACATTCCCGATTTTACTTTTGGAATGTTGTATAAATGATTGGCTTCATTCGCTTTTGTATCAACGATTCTACCGTGAATATCAACCAACTGAATTGTTTCTGATGTAGCCATACTCGGAAGTGCAATTTCTTTTCCTATTGAAGTTTGAATACACTTCATTGAAGCAGCCTTGTTAATCGCTTTTAACGATACAAATACAAAATTCTGTAGGCTTGAATCGGTGCCGCAGGCGTTTTTTACTTTTAAATAAAAGTGGCTATTCTTGCTGGTTTTGAATGAATCTATTGAAAAGCCGCTGCCAATTTTGGTGTATTTGTTTCCCGTTCCTTTCACATACCAATTGTAGTCGGCCCGTGGGTCTTTGCGAAATGCATTCAATGTAAGAAAGCAACTGTCACCGCTAAGGTTTTTCACCATATTGTATTCGAATTGCATAGGTACTTTGCAGGTATCGTGATTCCAGTTTGAAATGCTATCGTTGAAAACTGAGGTAGCCGTATTTTTGATTTGATTGTGGTTTGTTTGGTTGAGCGAACCAACAAAGCAATTGTCATTGATTTTCTTTTGAAACAGTGTTTGATAAATAGTAAGTGCCGCCAAATGCGTTCCTTCAAAAGATGGGTGACTGCCATCGCCTTGGTATAGATTTATGTTGGTAGTATCGCGAATGTCTCTCCAAATAGATCCAACTGGCGCAACCCAAGTGTAATTGTCTTTTGTCATTTGAATATACCTGTCGCGTAGCAGTTGATTCATCCCTTTGAAGGTGCAAACTGGTGGCCAGCTTGGGCAATTTTGTGCATCTCCATCTTTTCTGCCCCAGGTCATATAAAAAATAATTTTTGCAAATGGGTTGTTGGCGCGAATGCTATCAACCAATGATTTTGCAAATGGATAACATTCGGTTTCAACTTGATCCGTTGGAAAAGAGGGGAGTTGACTTTGTTCTTGTAAAACAACTGCATCGTAATTTCTTTGCTGAATGAGCATTAACAATTGTGGATCTTGAGAATGTCCTTGGAAAGTTCTTCCACCTGGCGCAAAACTAGTTACGTCAAACGTATCTCCTTGGCTTACCCCAACCAAACGAACCCAATTGGGTAAGTCGTTCACAGCAGTATAGCTGTTCCCTATAAATAGCAAACTTTTAATTTTGACATTTTGTGCAAACCCTATTTGACTGGTAATGAATGTGAAAAGGAATATGAAAATGATTTTGCGCATGGTTATGTTTTTAATTTGAAACGATTTCTAGGCATTGAATATTGCCATGAATGAATGTTTGAAAAATATCTTTATCAAGAACTGCAAGGCTTTGGTATTTAACTTTATAAAATTCGCAGATTTTAGAAAGGTCGTATTGCTGCGGAGTTTCAATAAAAGGCATCAATTTGGGTTCTTTGTTTGGTCCATCTATCCAATTGAAAATTTGTCCCCCTTTGTTGTTTAATACCACTATTTTTAAATTTGAGGGAAATTGATCGGTCCACATACCGTGGGCGTCGTAAATGAAAGAGATGTCGCCAAGTACACAAATAACCATTTGTTCTGAGTTTGCCATGGCGTATCCAACAGCGGTGCTTAAACTTCCATCGATACCACTTGTTCCTCTGTTTCCAAATACTTTGGCTTTGCTATTTCCAACCCAAGAAGCATATCTGATGCTCATGGAATTTCCAAAATGTAAAGCCATTGAATCTGAAGAATTTTCCATAATAAGCTTCACCGCATTGAATTCTGAAAGGTAATTTTCTTTCAATTTCTCAGTATTTGCTTTGCTTAACAAGGTTTTCCAAGAATTCAAATACGTTTCATTTTCATTTGCATGCAAGTATAAGGCAGTTAAAAAATCAGCATCGTGGTGGGTTAAAATTGTTGGATTTGAATGAAATGGGTTTCCTACTTCGCCAGATTCTGTAACATGTAAGTGAGTTAGTTTGGCGTAAGAAAGAGCTTTCTTAAGCGGTTTGCTTATCATTGCCATGCCTACTGTAACAAGAATGTTTGGCATTAATTCAGAATTAAATTCCTCAGAAGTCAAAGCCAAATCCCACTGCTGAATGCCATATTCAATCTGATGGCTGCAAATGTCACAGAGTGTTGGAAATTTGTTTTGAATCAAGCTAAGGGCATGAGAGAGGGATTCTGATGGACTATGTTGTCCTACAAGGATTAATATTTTGGGATTTGTAGGGATATTTTTGTCAGAAAGGATTTTCTGAATCAATTGAGGGGATACCGGAGGGGTAACCGCATGTTTGTAAATAAATGGTTTCGAAGGTTGCGTTTGATAGAAAGGTTGATCCATTTCGCTGTAAATGGGATCTTCAAGGGCAATATTGATATGAACGGGTCCTGCAACAGGGAATTGGGTCAATTTTACCGCTTCATAAATGGTTGTTTCTATTTCTAAAAACTTATCATCATTGGCATTGATGGCCAATGATTTTCGAATATGAGGTTCGTAAATATTGGTTTGGTGGATGGTTTGACCATCCCATTGATCAATTAAATAATCTGGTCTGTCGGCGGTAACCACAATCATTGGTACGCGTTGGTAGAAAGCTTCGCAAACAGCAGGATAAAAGTTGGCTGCTGCTGTTCCACTGGTACAAATAACACCGCAGGGATATTGGTTGGCAATGGCCATTCCCATGGCTGCAAATGCAGCTGCCCTCTCATCGGGAAAGCTGTATAAGGTAAATCCGCCATGACGAATAAGTCCTGCAACAATGGGTGCATTTCTAGATCCAGGGCTAACAATCCAGTTTGTTACTCCCGCTTCAATAAATAGGGTAGCAATAAAATCGAGATTGTTGCGCAAACTTGTCATTGACTATTTATCTTATGAATTAGAAAAACGGATTATTTTGTTTTTCATTTTCTACGGTAGTTTCAATACCGTGTCCTGGGTATAGTGTGAAATTATCAGGAAGGGTAAAAATTTCTTCTTTGATTTTTTGAAGGAGTAAATCGTGGTTGCCACCGGGTAAATCTGTTCTACCAATACTTCCCTCAAAAATGGTATCGCCAACAACGGCCCATTCATCTTTGTGAGAAACAAAAACCACATGGCCTGGAGCATGTCCTGGAACAAAACGAACTTCCAATTCTCCATTTCCAACTTGAATGGTTTGACCACCTTCAAGAAAGAAGTCGGGTTGGGGAGAAGTGGTGTAATTTAAATTCCACAGAGAGGCCATGGTTTCAGATCTATCAATCATGACCACATCCTCTTTGTGAAGGTAATAGGGAATGTTGTAAACTTGTTTGATCCACCAATTTCCAAAAATATGGTCTATGTGTGCATGCGTTCCAAGCAAGTGAGTTGGGGTGAGGTTTAATTTATCAATAAATGTACGAATTTGTTCATGCTCTGAGTAATCGTAATTACCTGCATCAAAGATGGCGCAGTTCAATGTTTCTTCACACCATGCGATATAGGTATTTTCTTGTAAAGGATTAAAGGTAAAACGATGAATTTTCATTGGGGAGCAAAGTTAACAAAAAAGGCCGCAAACGCGGCCTTTTTGAATATAAAAATAGTTTGTATTATAAGTGGATACACTCATCATACGCTTGAGCAACAGCTTCCATAACTGCTTCACTCATTGTAGGGTGAGGGTGAACAGATTTAAGTATTTCGTGACCTGTAGTTTCAAGGTTACGGGCAACAACTGCTTCGATAATGAAATCGGTAACGCCTTCGCCCACCATGTGGCAGCCTAACCATTCGCCGTATTTTTTATCGAAAATTACTTTTACAAATCCGTCTTTTGCACCGCTAGCAGCAGCTTTACCGCTTGCGCTGAATGGGAATTTACCCACACGAATTTCAATTCCTTTTTCTTTTGCTTGAGCCTCAGTTAAACCAACACTTGCAACTTCAGGATGGGTATAAGTACAACCTGGAATATTGCCATAGTTTAATGGTTCTGGGTGATGACCTGCAATAGCTTCAACGCATATAATGCCTTCAGCACTTGCAACGTGAGCCAACGCAGGACCAGGCACGATATCGCCAATGGCGTAAACTCCAGGAGCAGAAGTTTGGTAGAAATCATCAACGATTACTTTTCCTTTGTCGGTTTTGATGCCCATTTCTTCAAGGCCAAGGTTTTCAAGATTTGTTTGAACACCAGCAGCACTTAAAACGATATCACATTCAAGTTTTTCTTCGCCATTTTTTGTTTTCACCGTTACAACACAACGATTGCCAACAACGTCAACTTTTTCAACGCTACTTTCGGTCATTACGTTAACGCCTTTTTTCTTGTATGTTGTAGCCATAGCTTTAGAAACGTCTTCATCTTCAATAGGAAGAATGCGGTTCATGAATTCAACAATAGTAACTTTTGTTCCAATGGTATTGTAAAAATAAGCGAACTCCATTCCAATTGCACCTGAACCAATGATTACCATTTCTTTAGGTTGTTTTGGCAATACCATCGCTTCACGGTATCCAATTACATGAGTCCCATCCATTTTCACAGAAGGAAGTTCACGAGAACGAGATCCAGTAGCCAAAATAATATGGTCAGCTTCAACCGATGAAGATTTTCCATCAGCGTCAGTAACAGAAATTTTGCCTTTTCCTGCTAATTTTGCACTTCCTTTGATGACTTCAATTTTATTTTTCTTCATTAAGAAGGCAATTCCCTTGCTCATTCCATCGGCAACGCCGCGACTACGTTTGATCATACCATCAAAGTCAGATTTGAATTCACCAACGGTAATTCCATAATCTGCAGCGTGGTTGATGTAGTCAAAAACTTGGGCACTTTTAATCAGTGCTTTGGTTGGAATACAACCCCAGTTTAAACAAACTCCACCTAAATCGGCTTTTTCGATGATGGCAACTTTTTTGCCCAACTGAGAAGCGCGGATGGCAGCTACGTAACCACCAGGTCCACTTCCGATGACAGCTATATCAAATTTCATGGTTATTTATGTTTTTGCGAATATAAGTTATTTTATCCAAGTAAGGCTTTACTTCCTGCACGTTTACGTTCGTTTTCATCAAGGATGATTTTTCTCAAACGAATATTTTCAGGTGTTACCTCAACGTATTCGTCCTCTTGTATGTATTCCATTGCTTCTTCCAAATTGAATTCTTTTGGTGGCGCCAACACAGTATTGTCGTCTTTACCTGCAGCACGGAAGTTGGTCATTTGTTTTGCAGTGCACAAATTCAAAACCAAATCTCCTGGTTTAATGTGTTCACCAACAATTTGACCCGTATAAATATCAGCACCTGGATGGATGAAGTAATTTCCACGGTCTTTCAATTTATCCATACTGTATCCAGTAGAAAATCCTTTGTCTTTAGAAATCAAAACACCATTGATACGGGTTTGCATAGCACCTTTCCATGGTTCAAATGCCTTGAAACGGTGGGCCATAATTGCTTCACCTTGGGTAGCAGTAAGTAAATTATTTCTCAATCCCATCAAACCTCTTGAAGGAATTTCGAACTCTAATCTTACCATATCACCTTTTGGCAACATACTCAACATTTCGCCTTTACGTTGGCTTACATATTCAATCACTTTACCACTATGGTGTTCTGGTACATCAACTGTTAAAATTTCAATTGGTTCGTGTTTTTTACCGTCAATTTCTTTCAAAATTACACGAGGTTGTCCTACTTGTAGTTCATATCCTTCTCTACGCATGGTTTCAACCAATACGCCTAAGTGAAGAATACCCCTACCGAAAACCAAGAATTGATCTGCACTGTTTGTGTCTTCTACCCTCAATGCCAAGTTTTTTTCAGTTTCTTTATATAAACGCTCACGAATTTTTTGTGAAGTAACGTGTTTACCTTCTTTACCAAAGAAAGGAGAATTATTAATGGCAAACAACATACTCATTGTTGGCTCATCAATTTTCATAGTAGGCAAAGCTTCTGGGTTTTCAAAATCTGCAATGGTATCGCCAATTTCAAAGTTTTCAATCCCTGTAATTGCACAAATGTCCCCCGCAAAAACTTCAGTTGTTTTCAATTTACCAAGTCCGCTAAAAGTATAAAGTTCTTTAACGCGTTGACGTTCAAGTTTACCATCTCTTTTTACCAAAGTAATAGGCATGTTCTCTTTTAAGTGTCCGCGCTTCAATCTACCCACGGCAATACGGCCTGTATAGCTGCTAAAATCCAAGCTGGTAATTTGTAATTGCACTGTTCCTTCTTCAATAATCGGCTCAGGAATTACGTTAATAATGGTATCCATCAAGAAAGATAAATCTTCCGTTGGGGTTCTGAAGTCAGGACCAAACCAACCATTTTTACCAGAACCGAAAACGGTGGTAAAATCCAACTGATCTTCATTTGCTTCCAAATTGAAAAACAAATCGAAAATATCGTCATGGGTTTTGTCAGGATCGCAGTTTGGTTTGTCTACTTTGTTAATCACAACAATAGGCTTTTTACCTAGAGCAAGTGCTTTTTGTAATACAAAACGGGTTTGAGGCATTGGGCCCTCAAATGCATCAACCAAAAGCAATACGCCATCACACATATTTAACACACGTTCAACCTCACCACCGAAATCGGCGTGACCTGGAGTGTCAATGATGTTAATTTTTGTACCCTTCCAAATAACACTTACGTTTTTCGCAAGAATGGTAATACCACGCTCACGCTCTAAATCGTTATTGTCGAGAATTAAATCTCCAACTTCTTGATTCTCACGAAAAAGTTGGGCTTGGTGAAGCATTTTGTCAACCAAAGTAGTTTTACCGTGGTCAACGTGTGCAATGATTGCAATGTTGCGCAGTGAAGACATGTTCAAATTAAAAATTGTGCAAATTTCGTGAATTTATATGATAACTCAACCTTTTTTATAAAGAATAATAAAAAAACAATATATGCTTATCTTGTTTGCTATTATTGTATTTGGCCTGAATTTTAAACCTTTTCGATATTTTATTTCATTATTGCATGTTGCATACTAGGCAATTTTCTTCAAGTTCAACTTATTTATAAATCTCAATTAAATCGTTTTTTGCATCCAAACCAAATCGAGCCAACGGTTAAATTTATATCCAACTTCGTTCATTCTTCCAACTATTTCAAATCCAAATTGCTTGTGAAATTCGATGCTATTTTGATTGTTGGCATCAATTCCCCCAATAAGCGTATGGATTTGTTGTTCTTCGGCAATTTTTATTAAAGCTTGCAAAAGCAATTTGCCAGCTCCATTCCCTTTTTTGTTATGTGCAACATATACAGAATGTTCCATGCAGTATTTATATCCAACTTTGGGTCTAAATTGAGAATAAGATGCAAATCCAATCAATTCATTGTCAATCTTTGCCACCAAAACAGGGTAGTTGTTTGCCATTTGATTGTTGAACCATTCCATTTGTTTTTCAGGCAATCTTGGTTCTAAATCATAAATGCAGGTATCATTTTCAATGTAATGATTTACTATATCCAAGATTTGAGGGATATCGTTTTTTGTTGCTGCAATAATTAGAACTGACGACATAACACGAAGGTAAGGAAAGAGAAACAAAACTAAATTCATCTAAATCAATTTATGTAACTTTGCACCTTTATGTACGAATCGGAAATTGCCAAAAGAAAAACCTTTGCTATTATTTCGCATCCTGATGCTGGTAAAACTACCTTAACAGAGAAGTTTCTTTTATTTGGTGGTCAAATTCAAACAGCAGGTGCGGTAAAATCAAATAAGATTACCAAAACAGCTGCATCAGATTTCATGGAAATTGAAAAGCAACGTGGTATTTCGGTTGCAACTTCGGTAATGACGTTTCCTTATAAAGAGAGTTGGGTGAATATTTTGGACACTCCCGGTCACAAAGATTTTGCTGAAGATACCTACAGAACATTAACCGCTGTTGATAGTGTAATTTTGGTAATTGACTGCGTAAAAGGGGTAGAGGAACAAACCGAACGCTTGATGGAGGTTTGTAGAATGCGTAAAACTCCTGTTATTGTGTTTATCAATAAAATGGACCGCGATGGTAAAGATCCATTCGATTTGTTAGATGAATTAGAAGAAAAATTGAACATTGGTGTTCATCCTTTGAGTTGGCCAATTAATGGCGGTAGAGACTTTAAAGGGGTATATTTATTGCATAATCAGTCGTTGAATTTGTTTGAAAGTAACAAAACAAAAAAAGCCGATGACATGATTAAAATTGACGGCGTAAACGACACTAAACTTGACGGAATTTTAAACGCGAAAGACGTTTCTAAATTGCGTGAAGACGTTGAACTCATTGAAGGCGTATATGGCGATTTGGACATGGATTATTATTTGGATGCTCAAATTGCACCCGTTTTCTTTGGTTCTGCATTGAATAACTTTGGTATTCAAGAATTATTAGATACGTTTGTTGAAATTGCTCCAAATCCATTGCCGCGCACAACATCTGTGAGAGAGGTAGCTCCCAATGAGCCCAAATTTTCAGGATTTATTTTTAAAATACATGCAAACCTTGATCCAAAACACCGCGACAGAATTGCTTTCTTACGTGTTTGTTCTGGTAAGTTTGAGAGAAATAAAAACTACAAACACGTTCGCTTAGAAAAGCAATTCAAATTTGCAAATCCCTACATGTTTTTGGCCCAATCAAAGGAAGTGATGGAAGATGCATTTCCTGGTGATGTTGTAGGTTTGTATGATACTGGAAACTTCAAAATTGGCGATACCCTAACCGAAGGTGAAAATTTCACTTATAAAGGAATACCAAGTTTCTCTCCTGAGATTTTCAAAGAATTGATAAACCTAGATCCAATGAAAAGTAAACAATTGGAAAAAGGCATTCAGCAATTAACCGATGAAGGATTGGCAAGTTTGTTTGTTCAAGAAATGGGTAGTCGAAAATTTGTGGGTACAGTCGGTGAACTTCAATTTGAGGTGTTGCAATATCGTTTAGAGCATGAATACAATGCCAAATGTAGGTTTGAAGCTAGGGTGATTAACAAAGCTTGCTGGATGACTGGTTCGGAAGCCGATTTAAAAGACTTTATGAAATACCGTCAAAATAACATTGCATACGATAAAGACGGTAGGCCTGTATTTTTGGCTGAAACTGGATATATTTTAAAAACAGCAATTGACAAATATCCAGATATCAAATTTCACACCACCAGCGAACATTAAATTCGGTACAAGTACCCAATTCCAAATACCCAGCTGTTTTGCCAAGCTGAGGCACCTGATTTCACCAAATCCTTATCGAAAATCGCAATCAAAGTATAATTGAAATTGACATATTTGGTGATTTTAGCCAAAATGCTCATGTCTATACGACTGTCGAGCAAGGGTCGTTTGGATTGATAAGGTAAAAATCCCAAATAGTTAAATTTCATTGAAAAGATTTTATTGGCATCTAGGAATTTATTTGCACCCATTTGAACCTGCATGCCAATTTCATTGTCTACAAATTGTCCTCTTTTTACCCTAGCAATGGTTTCTTCTTGTCTGCTAATGTATAAATTTTGGTTGATCAAATAGGTTTGTTTCAGCGCCAAATATCCCAAACGAACATAATAGGTTTGTCCAAATTTATTTTCAGTACCAATAGCCAACTGGGTTTGACCTTGACTTAAAAAACTCGATGTAAGTGTTTTGGTTTCTCTACCAGTTACATCTTTTCCATACACAAATCCATTCAGCATTTGGGTCTGGAAATTTAATCCTCCATAAATGGATAATGAGGGATATTCGGGAAATTCATGACCGAATTTACTGTCGAGGAATAAATTGTCGATATTTTTGCGCATGCTCCAATATCCCTCACCAAAAATATCACTTTGCCTGTTTGCAATTAGTCCTAAATTCATTTTCAAGGAATTATCCCAGCTCATTTTATTTTTTTTCAAATAGGCATAAGCATTTATAATTCCAGTGATTGTGATGTTATTTGAAGCTCCACTTGTCCAGTTTGGTGATGAGTTGGCAAGAGAAAAATTAGCCTTGAAATCTGCTCCATAAACCCAACATTTATTTTTAGAACTATCTTGGGTACGGTCTTTTATTCCATCTAAAGTTGGAAATATGGAAAGTGCCGAAAAAAGGAAAGTTGTGAGCACGAATAGAATGAATAGTGCAAAGTTTGTAATAAATTATGTAAACAAGTAGTAAAGGCTATCCACAAATGTGAATTGCAAAAAAAAAAGCCACCCAGAGGCGGCTTTTTTTTGAAATTTTATGAATTAGGCTGATAGCGTGCCTTTAAGTACTTTTTCAACCAAATCAGCAGCTTCGTGCAATGCAATTGCAGAGTAAACTTTCAATCCGCTTTCATCGATAATTCTTTTAGCTTCTTCCGCATTGGTTCCTTGTAAACGAACAATGATAGGGATTTGAACCTCACCAATTTTACGGTAAGCTTCAACAACACCATTTGCAACGCGGTCACAACGAACAATACCACCAAAGATATTGATCAAAATTGCTTTTACGTTAGGGTCGCTCATGATAATTCTAAAGCCCGCTTCAACAGTTTCAGCGTTCGCTGTACCTCCAACATCTAAGAAGTTAGCCGGTTCACCACCGCTTAATTTGATAATGTCCATAGTGGCCATTGCCAAACCTGCACCATTTACCATGCAACCAACGTTACCGTCAAGTTTTACATAGTTAAGGTTAAATTTGCCTGCTTCAACTTCAGTTGGATCTTCTTCTGCCAAATCACGCAATTCTAAAAAATCTTTATGGCGATACAAAGCGTTGTCGTCAAGATCAACTTTTGCATCAACAGCAATAATGCGATCGTCGGAAGTTTTTAATACTGGGTTGATTTCGAACATGGCAGAATCTGTTTCGTCGTATGCTCTGTAAAGTGCAGTTACGAAAGTTACCATTTCTTTGAATGCTTTTCCTTCGAGACCCAAATTGAAAGCAATTTTACGCGCTTGGAAAGGTTGTAAACCTGTAGCTGGGTTGATCCATTCTCTGTGAATTTTTTCAGGAGTATGTTCCGCAACTTCTTCAATATCCATTCCACCTTCGGTGGTATAAATAATTACGTTTTGTTTCTTTTGACGGTCAAGGAGAACACTCATATAATATTCTTTAGGTTCATTTGCTCCAGGGTAGAATACATCTTGGGCAACCAAAACTTTGTTCACTAATTTTCCAGCTTCGCCAGTTTGAATTGTTACCAAAGTGCCACCCAACATGTTTTGTGCAATTTCAGCCGCTTGATCTGCAGATTTTGCTACTTGCACGCCACGTTGTTCTGAGCCTTGAATTTTACCTTTTCCTCTTCCTCCAGCATGGATTTGGGCTTTCACCACACACCAACCACTGTCGAATTCAGTTTTTACACGCTCTGCAGCTGCTTTTGCTTCCGCAGGAGTTTCTGCAACAAATCCGTTTTGTACGGCAACACCGTATTTTTTTAAGATTTCTTTTGCTTGGTATTCATGTATGTTCATAAGATCTTTTTCAGATATTTTGCTTTTTCGCTTGCAAAAATAACTAACTTTGAGCCCATTCCATAAACATTTTACTAAAACATCGTGATTTCCTGTAAGAATCTTCAAAAAAATTACAACCAACTAGCCGTTTTAAAAGGGATTGACCTTGAAATTCAAGCCAAAGAAATTGTTTGTATCACAGGTGAAAGCGGTGCAGGGAAAAGTACTTTGTTGCATTTATTGGGTACACTTGATGCTCCAACGGCAGGTGAAATATTTTTTGAGCGAAATGACATCTCTTCTCTTAAAGGGAATCAACTTGCCGATTTTAGAAATAAAAATATTGGATTCGTATTTCAGTTTCATCAACTCATACCTGAGTTTTCAGCCATTGAAAATGTAATTGTTCCCATGCTTATTGCCAATAAATCAATGCGTGAAGCCAAAACTGAAGCAATTCGAATATTGACATACTTAGGACTTGGTGAAAGGTTGGAGCACAAACCTTCTCAATTATCTGGTGGGGAGCAACAACGTGTTGCCATTGCGAGGGCTTTAATTATGAATCCGAAAGTTATTTTAGCCGATGAGCCAAGTGGGAATTTAGATTCAAAAAACGCCAAATTTATTCACGAATTGTTTTTTAAAATGAGGGACGATTTTAACTTGACATTTATCATCGTAACCCACAATCCAGAACTAGCACACATGGCCGACCGCCAAATTGTGTTGAAAGATGGTCAACTCGCTAATTAATGGCCTCAACAACACCGTTCATAAACAAAAAGGCTGTTTCAATTGAAACAGCCTTTTTGTTTGATATCAAATTTTATTAATCTTGACGCAGTGTCCTGCGGTCTTTACCATTCCATCCAACTGAAATTCCCCAACGCAAACCGTGTGTGCTGGGCATGCAGAATAAGTTTACTGGTAAATTTAATTTTCCAGAACGGAAAGTTTTACCTGCAGCGAATAAGAAACCTGTAGTGATGGTTGTATTTCCTCGACTGTCAGGTCGTTCTTCGATACTTGCATTTGGATTTTTTATTTTAAATTCATCTGCTTCTGGACTACCTTCTAATAAAAATGAACCCGTTGCGTAATCTGTTGTATTGCTTGGGTTGCTCCAATATCCTTTTGCATAACTACCAAAAGAAAAGTTGGGACCAAATGCAAACTCCCAACCGTTGGTATTGTTACGAATACCATTTAAAAAGTTGATACTCGGAATGAATCTTCCTTGGTCTAATCCAGTTACCATTGGTACAAATTCAAACAATGCTTGGAAATTGCCTTCGTTCAAGTATTGTTTTTCAAATTGGTAACCGAACTGGAACATTGCTGCGGTTGAACCATATCCGCCGGCATAACCACCTTTGGCCTCTGGTGCTTTTAAAACAGCAGCACCAACTCCTGTTAAAAACACCCCACCCATTCTTGGTCCATCATTTTGCAAACGCAATTCGTAAGGATTGTTAATTGAATTATCCAATTCAGACACTTTGGTTAACTTGTCAACCATGTCTTTGTCGTTTGGTTGATCAAATAATTCATTCAACACAATGCGAATCATTTGAAAGTCATTGCCTTGAATGAGCAAAAACTCTCTGGTTTTCATTTTTTCGAAAACACCTTTGTTTACATCAAGTAATCTGAAGGTAACAGCAATATTGTTACCCAATTCTGAAATAGAACCGGTAATCATTTTGTCAACTTTTAATTTTTTGCCAATGTCTTGCAAACAAATTTTAGAGTAACAGCCATTTAACTTTAATGTATCTCTTTTTGCAATATATTCAATGTCGTATTTGTCCATTACTTCATACTGACCAATGCGAATAAGTTCATTGATTAAATATTGAATCACTTGTTGCTGATTCATTTGATGCGCTCGGCTGTCGAAGTCAACAACGGCAATGCTCTGTTTAGGGTTTTCAGTGTTTTGTGATTTTAAATGATTCATATTTAAAATAAAAAACGCGAAAATTAAAAAAGAATTAATGATTATTTTTTTCATATTTTTAAGGTTTATTTACCTAGCAAATATCACTGCAATAAATTTGCTAAACAAATGAACGAAAATACGAAAACACTAAAAAATCATAAAAAACCTTGTTTAAAAGGGAAAAAAGAGCATTTTTGTTGTGGAATTATATAATTTGGAGAGAAATTTCATTTTCATTATTAAAATTCAATAAAAATTATATAAGTAATTACGGATTAACGCAAAAAATAATTATGACAGAAAGAAAATTTCAAATGGCATTTGTTGAATTATTGAAGAATTCAGTCCCCGCTCATATTAATTTGGCGGAGGAATTAAGCAGTAGAATGTCAATGAGTTTGGATAGTGTTTACCGAAGATTGCGTTGCGAAACAGATTTTTCATTTGAAGAATCTTTGCAAATAGCGGAACAATTCAATATTTCAATTGCCAATTTAATTGCTTCTCATGCCAATATGGTCACGTTTAGAGCCAATAATTTAAATGATAATGTTGATTCTTTTGCGCGTTATTTGAGAATATTGCATGCCGATTTAGATTGGATGCGCAATTCTCCCAATGCGTCAGTTACTTATGCCGCCGAAGATTTGCCAGTTTTTTATAATTTCTTTTTTCCAGAATTGGCCAGATTTAAAATGTGTTATTGGAATAAGTCTACATTGAATTCTCCTGCTTTTCAGGGTTTGAGTGTTGAAGATGTTGCAGTGCCGATTGACTGGGCTGCTGAAGCAACCAAAATTAGAGAAGCATTTATGAGAATTCCATCAACTGAAATTTGGCATGAAGACACTCTAAAAAGTACCCTAAAGCAAATACAGTTTTATTGGGCCGCTGGATTTTTTAAGAGCCAAGAAACATACTTAAATATTCTGAATGAATTAATTCAACTCATAGAAATGGTTAAAAAACAGGCTGAAGTTGGTAAAAAATACAATCCAATAACAAAAGAGTATTCAGAACAGGATTATACCCTTTACGCTTGTGATTTAATGATTGGCAACAATTGTGTTTATTTGAAATCAGATAATAAAAGTGCGAGTTATTTGGGCTATAATACCTTTAATTTTATTCAAACTAAAAATGATTATTTTAACCGTCAAACCGAAGAATGGTTAAATAATTTAATTTCTAAAAGTGATAAGGTGAGTCAAATTTCTGAAAAAACCAGAAATCAGTTTTTTATGAATTTATTATCATACATAGAACGGATAAAAGTACAAATTCTTTAAAAGCATGTCCGCAACACCTGAGCAAATACTGCTCAAATTTTGGAAATATAATCAGTTTCGGCCGGGTCAAATTGAAATAATTCAATCTATTTTGAACCAACAAGATGTATTGGCATTGTTGCCAACAGGTGGTGGTAAAAGTATTTGTTTTCAAGTTCCGGCATTGATTTTAGGTGGATTAACCCTTGTAGTTTCTCCATTAATTGCGCTGATGAAAGATCAGGTAGATGGACTAAAAGACAAGGGCATCTCTGCCATATACATTCACAGCGGGCAAACTTGGTCGGAAATAAAACTCATTATGGAAAATGCCTTAAAAGGGCATTACCAATTGCTTTATGTTTCGCCTGAAAGATTAACTTCAAAAAATTTTGAGGGCTATTTAGAAAATTTACCAATCAAACTACTTGTTGTTGATGAAGCACACTGTGTTTCTATGTGGGGGAAGGATTTTCGCCCTTCGTTTCTCAAGATTTCACAAGTTAGAAAATTCATTCCAAAGGTACCTATTTGCGCATTTACAGCAAGTGCTCCCCAATGGATCCAAGATGATATAATTCAAGGGTTAGCGTTGCGCAATGTTCAAATTCATCAAGGAGCTTTTGATAGAAATAATCTGGTTTTTTATGCAATTGAAACCGAAAATAAAAGTGGTGTTTTATTAAATTCTCTTCAAAAATCTCAAGGTTGTTCCATCGTTTTTTCAAATACCAGAAGGGAAGTACAAGAAATTGCAAGGTTTTTGGTGAAAAACAACATTTCCGCGCATTTTTACCATGGTGGATTGGATTCAGTTACAAGGTCAAAGCGACAACAAGAGTGGATTCAAAACAAAGTGCGTGTGATGGTTTGTACTAATGCATTTGGAATGGGAGTAGATAAGCCCGACGTTCGTTATGTCTATCACATGATGCCTTCTGCAACACCTGAAGATTATTATCAGGAAGCTGGTAGGGCGGGGCGAGATGGAAAATTGAGCTATTGCCTGATGTTGCACCAACACCAAGATTGGAATCAATTGTTTAAACATGTTGAGAATCAACTTCCCTCAGAACAAGCCTGCAATAGGGCTTATCATGCAATTATGAATTTCGTTGGAATAGCCCCAGGATATGGGTATCAAGTATCGTATCCTGTAGACTTTCAGAAAATTGCAGACAGTTATAAAATACCCATGTTTGAGCTATATTATGCTGCCAAAGCCATTGAGTCAATGGGACAATGGCAACTGAGCGAAGGGGTGAAAACACCCTCCAGGGTTAAGTTTATTTTTGATTTTCAATCGGTTTACGACTTTAAACTGCGTTACCCAATATACGAACCCATTATTGATGTTCTCTTAAGGTCTTTTGGAGGGATCTTTGATTCGCATGCAACTGTTTATGAGGTACAATTGGCAAAAAGGGTAAGGGCAACCGAAACGCAAATTATTCAATGGTTAACCCAATTGCACAAATCGAAAATGATAGAGTATTTGCCAAGAACAGAAGATCCTTTGGTTACCCTTTTGGAAGACCGATCCATGTATCCCTCATTTAAAATGTCTGTCATACAGGAGCTTAAAGCCAGAAGAATGAACGCGGTGCAAAAAATGGAAAAATATAGTGGTTTGCAAGATTGCAGGTCGGCTTTTTGGATTGAACACTTTACGAAAATTCAAAATGAACCTTGTGGTCAATGCGATAATTGTAAAAAATACAAATTGAAACCCTCTGTTTTATCTATTCAAAACCAAATATTTCAAATGCTTGCAAGTGAAATATCATTAGACGATTTTTCTTTAAATGTGCCACACCAATTTAAGGAAGATTATTTTGCGGTATTGAATGAACTAATTGATAGAAAGAAAGTATGCAAAACGGAAAATAATCTATTATTTTTGAGCGCTTGAAAATTCTTTTTACTGTAACAAACGATTTAAATTACGACCAACGAATGAACAGAATATGTTCATCATTGGCAGAAGCCGGAGCCGATGTTTGGCTCATTGGTCGTTTGAAAAAAGATTCAATTCCTTTAACCGATAAGCCTTACCAGCAAAGAAGATTGAACTGTGTTTTTCAATCTGGGAAATTGTTTTATGTAGAATTCAATATTCGGTTATTTTTTTATTTGATTTTTCAATCTTTTGATAAATTGTGCTCGATAGATTTAGATACAGTTTTACCGGGGTTGACGGTTTGTAAAGTGAAAAACAAAAAACATTTTTACGATGCCCATGAAATGTTTCCTTATGTACCCGAGGTAATTAGTAGGCGCAATGTTCAGAAATTTTGGATGTGGGTAGAAAAGTTAACATTTAAATATTCGAATGTGGTTTATACTGTGGGTGGCGCAATTGCCTATTGGTTTCAACATAAATACAAGAAACAGGTTTCTGTAGTGAGGAATATGCCATTTATTTCGGAAATTACAAGTGCTTGTGATATTGATTTGCCCAACGAACCCTTTATCTTATATCAAGGGGCATTAAATGAGGGCCGAGGGCTAGAAATTTTATTGGAGGTTTTGGTTGATACAAACTATCATTTGGTTATTGTGGGAGAAGGTGATTTGAGTTCCGTTTTAAAGACGAGAACTAAGGAATTAAAGTTAGAAAATCGGGTCCATTTTGTTGGATTTGTGGTGCCTTCCAAACTTCCTTCAATAACAAAAAAAGCTTTTGTGGGATACAATGTGAGTGAAAATTTAGGGTTGAGTTATTATTATTCATTGAATAATAAGTTCTTTGACTATGTTGCAGCAGAATTGCCTTCGTTGGTAAATAACTTCCCAGAATATACAAAATTGATAGCAGATTACAAAGTAGGGCTTTTGACAGCATACAGTGCAGCTGAAATTAGGGAGAATTTGGATGAGCTTTATTCTAATCAATTATCCTACAATTTATTAAAGGAACAATGTAAGCTGGCAAAACAAGAATGGAATTGGAACAGAGAATCACAAATGCTAACGAATATCTACTTTTCATGAAGAATATGAAATTCAAACACGTTCATGTTGTGGCTTTTGATTTGCCATTTCCACCAAATTATGGCGGTTCAACCGACATGTATTTCAAATTGGTACATTTACAAAAGTTAGGAATTTCGGTAACTCTACATGTTTTTTTATATGATGGAAAAGAAAAAGCGCCAGATTTAGAAAAAGTCACTTTTAAAACTATTTATTATTCTCGGAAAAGGTATAAAAATCCTTTTTTTGGTAAGATTCCCTATATCGTGAAAACCAGAAAAAACGAGGAATTGTTTCAAAATTTATTGTTAGATAATTCGCCTATTTTATTTGAGGGACTTCATACAACCTATTACATAAATCATCCGTTAATCAAAGACAGAATTAGGGTGGTTAGGGCGCACAATGTTGAACATAATTACTATTCAGCGTTGGAGCAGGCGGAAGATAATTTTTTCAAAAAGATATTCTTTATGATTGAGGCCGAAAGATTGAGGAAATACGAAAGTGTTTTACACGAAGTGAACAGCATTGCAGGTATTTCTCCTGCGGAAACCAATTATTTGAATAAAGCTTATGGAAATACAGAGTATATTCCAGCATTTCATTCAAATACAGATGTGTTTTCAAGGTTAGGTAAAGGTGAATTTGTTTTATATCATGGAAATTTGTCGGTTCCAGAAAATAACCGCGCGGCACTTTATTTGGTAGAAGAAGTTTTTCCTTTGGTAAAGCGTCCATGTGTTGTTTCGGGATCAAATCCCTCAAAAAAATTAATCAAAGCCATTTCTAAGTATGATCATATTACACTTAGGGCGAATATTCCTACAAAGGAGATCTTGGAATTAATTGAAAGTGCGCATGTTAATGCCATGGTTACATTTCAATCAACTGGAATTAAACTAAAATTGTTGAATTCTCTGTACCGAGGAAGATTTGTGGTTGCAAATTCACACATGGTAAAGGAAACGCAGGTTGAAGATTTGTGTTATATTTCAGATAAATCTGTGGAATATGCATCATTGATAGAAGATTGTTTCATGCAAGATTTTACTGAAGTTGAAAAAGCAAAACGCATTATAATATTGAGTCAGCTTTTCAACAATCATGAAAATGCCATCAAGTTGGCAAAGATGTTGCAATTAGAAATCAACTAAGTTACTGTACACTTTTTAACGCACTTCAATTTGTGTGAAGAAGTGCAAAAAGTATGTTCTTTGCTTGAGCTTACTTTTGAAATCATGAGAAAATCTCTGTTTTCCATTCTATTGTTAATGTGTTCTTATTTGAACGCGCAGCAACATGCTGTCAATCAATATCCTCAAATTTATTTTGATAGAGGAGTTGAATTGTACGAGGAAGGTCGATATAATGCGGCCATCTCTCAATTTGATGAATATTTTAGAAATAGCAATCCTGCTTTAGTCAACACCGACGCTTCTTTTTACTATGCTATGTCGAAATTGAAAGCAGAACACGATGATGCAGTAGCCTCAGTTGTTAGTTTTTTAAATCAAAATCCTAACTCGGTAAAATCATCATTGGCCAACATGGCTTTGGGTGATTTTTATTACAGAAAGGAAAAATACTCAACGGCATTGAGCTATTACCACAGCGTTGATTTTGGTGGGGTGAGTTTGGATATTCGCGATCAGTTTCAATTTAGAAAAGGTTTTTGTTGCGTGTTTACAAAGAAATTCAAGGAAGCGAAACAAGAGCTTGAACCTGTTTCAAAACATGGTGGAGAATACCAAACGTTAAGCAAATATTATTATGGATATGCTTGTTTGATGGAAAAAGATTATGAGAATGCTTTGTTGGCGTTTCAATCTATCAAAGATAAAAAGTTTGAAAAAGTAAGATTTTATATAGCTCAGGTATATTATCAATTATCAAAATATGACGAAGCAATTGCTGAGTTAAATCAATTATCGAGTAGTAAAGTTGCATTGAAGGAAATTGAATGGTTAAAAGGGAAATGTTATTTTAGAAAGAAAAATTTTGAAAATGCATCCATTTCTTTTGGTCGTTCCGGTATGTCACCAGAAAGCATGAAGGCACAAGAACAATTCGAAGTAGGATATGCTTTTGCCAAAACTGGCGATTATAATTCGAGTTTACCTTGGTACAGATTGGTAGCAAAAAACAACGATAGTTTGGCCCAAATTGCGAGTTTTGAATTGGGTAATTCCTTATTGAAATTGAAGAACTATAGAGAAGCCATGAATGCTTATTCAGAGGTTTGGCGCACAGGTTTTAATGAAGAAATTGCAGAGATATCATTATTTACCCAAGCAAAAATTGCAGTTCAATTAGGCGAGTCTAATAGCACAACGCTCCTAGATAAATATATGAAACTTTTCCCTAAAACAGCAAATGCGAAAGAAGCCTCAAAATTAAAAGCGCGTTTATTGTTGAATACGGATAAATATAGAGAAGCTGTAGCTATTTTAGAAGGGATTGACGATTTAGATCCTCAAACTGAGGAAATCTATCAAAAGGTAACTTTGGCGCGTGGTATGGAATTGTATAAAAGTAGAAATTGGGATGCTGCAATAAATTTATTTGATAAATGTATTAAAAAACAAGCAAACAAATCATTTTCGGCTGAGGCTGGTTATTGGAAAGCAGAATCAATATGGCAAAGTGGAAACTCCGATCTTGCCATGACCGCTTTTAAAGAGTTCTTAGACATGACACAATCAAATAAAATTGATGTATTTCCTTATGCTTACTACAGTTTGGGTTATATTCAGTTTTCTAAGAAAAATTATAATGATGCTGCAACGTATTTCTCTGAATTTACAAATAAAGTTTCCGGTTTGCGATATGATGAACGTTTGGTGCATGATGCTTACCTAAGATTGGGTGATTGTTATATCATGACAAAGAATTTAGAAAGTTCAGTAAAAGCGTATGCTTATGTTTCAGGTAAAAATGGGGCAGATGCAGATTATGCACTTTATCAAAGTGGAATCATCTATGGTTTATTATCTAAATCAGATGAAAAGGTGGGTGCATTGAAACGATTAAATCAGGCTTTTCCAAAGTCGCGTTTTACAATTGACGCCTACAATGATATTGCCACGGAATATATGTTATCTAAGCGTTTTAGTGAAGCCGAGGTTTATTACAATAAAATATTGAATGAATTTCCGGGTAATGCATTAACCTCAAGGGCTTACTCTACCTTAGGAAAGATATATTACAACGAAAAGAAAATCGATCAATCTGTGGGTGCTTACACAAGTTTGTACGATAAATTCCAAGGTACCAACGAAGCAAAGTCAGCGGCCGAAATGGTAAGA